>ERZ791858.28-NODE-28-length-176133-cov-8.989283_pt1 | contig 176133 bp, 185 predicted proteins | sample MGYA00510284_ERZ791858 | MGnify/ENA primary metagenome ERZ791858 (study PRJEB30046, sample SAMN00792077) | human gut metagenome | study: EMG produced TPA metagenomics assembly of the A metagenome-wide association study of gut microbiota in type 2... | reverse complement strand
TGTATATAAATATGTACATAAATATGTATATAAATATATTACAAATATCAACATAAATATATGTATGTTTGTAATATAAAAATACATATATTTATGTGTATAAAATCAATTCGCACAAAATCCAAACAAAAGAACGAGTTGTAGAATGCCCATATTAGTGTCTGAAATACTTTTTACGAATATTTTATCGCAGAACTGTTCAAAACGTCATAATGAGCAGAATACAGCGTCATGTGGCAGCATAAAATTATTTTCGTATTATTTTGGACAAATTTAGAGTTTTAAATATTATAGAATTAGTGGCGAAAACCCGCAAGCTTGTTTGTGGGATAAAAGTCACATGTATTTACACTTAATAATTTACCATAGGGAGATTGACTACACTTCCTTATCAAAAGATAGAAATTTACCGTTAATGTGGTCACAGGACTGCTTGGTAATAAAAGTTCTTATGTAAACAGACTTATACTTGTAAGCCAAAGTCTGAAAATAATGTACGATTACAGGCTAAACTTGGCAGTAAGAACCCCACAGGCTTGCCTGTGAGAGTAGTCAGAGTGGTATAAACATAAGGAGAAGAACATGGAAAGAGAATTTCCGCTGATAATTTTCATTTCAGAAGTATGGGTGTTGACAATTATATTGATTACCGGTTTTGGATTGTATTACAAAAAGACAGAAAAAGCGTCTGGTACCAGAAAATCGTATAAAGGATTAACAGCAATAGCATTACTGTCGTTTTTATATCCATGTATTATCGGCATATTATTATTAATATCAGTTGGATACATTAATTTAGACATATAAAGGGAATAATTTGCATAAAGGAGCATTACAAATACAAAATGAAAGTAACTAGAAGACCACTGCCTGCCGGTATACAGTCAGGCACTATTAAATACGTTGGCAAAAAAGTAAGACTTGCAAAGGGATATACAGTAAGAGGGTTAGCAAAAGCAACAAGCATTGCACCAAGTTCAATAACAAAATGGGAGAATGGACACAACCTGCCAGATCTTACATGTGTTGGAATACTTGCTCAGGTACTTAAAGTTTCACCATGGGATCTGCTTGAATATAACGTTATGCCAAAATCTGCATAAAGGAAGTGTATAAATGAAGAAACGTAAACTATTTACTGCAGCAGTATTTCTGTCAGCAGGACTGCTACTTACAGGCTGCATTTACAAACCAACTACAAAGGAATGTGTTACCGGGTATCTTGAAAATATATATCATAATGACACAAAAGCATTAACAAAGGTGTGTGACATGGATAAAGATGAATGTCAAAAACTGCATGACAAATACATCAAAGAAGAGGTTACAGCACTTCAGTCAGCCTTAGGTAATGATAATAAAATGTCTGATAAAGCAAAGAAAGCTTATAAGAGCGCAGTAGAAACAGCTTACAGCAAAGCTGATTTTACTGTAACAGATGTAAGCCGGACCACTGAAGATATTTATTCTGTAACAGTTACCTGTAAAAAAGCAAATATTTTCAAACCAGCAATGGATAAATTTGACAAAGCAATATCTAAGATGACTGCAGTGGAAGCAGGCAGCATGGATTACAATGACAGAGTTATACTAATGAGCAAACAAATAAAGCAGGTATGCGAGTCTGATATAAAGTATGACAAAGAAGAAACCATTAAAATGGCAGTCCAGAAAGACGGAAAAGAATATAATTTTGCCAAGAAAGGCATGGCTAATCTGGAAAATGGACTGTTTGATATTGGTAGCGAGAGTGCAGAAGAAAAATATTGATTATAGGCTAAACAGGAAAAAGAAGAAAAAGACATTTGGAGGAATATTATGGGAACAAATATATTAGTATATCCGGTAATTCTATCTAAAAACGGTGACGGATATTTCGTCACAGTACCTGATTTTACTATCAATACTGAAGGAAAAAATATTGCAGATGCGATTGCTATGGCCAGAGATGCAATTGGACTTAATGTTTTACAGCTTGAAGCTAATAACGTAACAGTCCCAGAACCATATTCACAATATTTTCAAGTGCAGGATGATGATATTTTAACACTTGTAGATATTGATATAACTGACTATAGAAATAAATATGAAAATCGTACAGTTAAAAAGAATTGCACTATACCATACCGTTTGAATGCCGATGCAGAAAAAGCTGGTATTAATTTTTCTCAGCTGTTACAGGAAGCTTTGAAACAAAAACTTTATGGCTGATTGTGAGCCATTGAATATGACAAAGAAAAAACCATTAAAATGGCAGTCCAAAAAGATGGAAACGAATATAATTTTACCAAGAAAGACATAATTAATCTGGAGAATGGACTGTTTGATATTGGAGATGAGGGTGCAAAAAAAATAAGTGTTGCAAAATAGAAAAAAAATATGATATATATAAAATGTTTTAGATCAGTGGATTTATATTCCATAATAAAAAAAGATAAGAATTAATTTTCTTATCTTTTTTTTATACATTAATTCCATACTGTCTTGATAATATAATCTTAAGCGCATCAAAAATATATTGTACATCTTCTTTTGTAACATTTTGAGGCATAGTAAAAACAACTTTTTCTTTATTTGCAGATGGGATTGAAATTTGAGTGGTTGAAATATTTATACTATTTTCAGTTTTAGACATATATTAATCCTCCAGTTCATTATATTTTCATTATATTCAAAATTATGAAAAAATCAATAAGTATTAATATTCATACATTATTCCTGTCATTCTACGCATTCCATATTTATCATATGGGCACAAAAACAAATCTAACGAAAGGATTGACATAAATCATGAATGTAAAGCGAAGATTAATAGTAATGGGATTTATATTAAGTTTTATAATATTGATTTTTGAAGGACAAAACCCTGTAACTGTAATGGCTGATGATACTAAAATAGTAGAAACTGTTGGTTCAGGTCCTTGTTGGAGTAGTAGTGGTTCATGGAATAGTTGGAAAAATTGGTATATTAACAAAGGGTATACTATTAACGGATCTGGGAAAACAATATTATGGTGGAATAGAAAAGATCATGAAGCATGGTGGTTGGGAGTCAAAGATAAAAACGGAAATTCGAAATGGGCTTTATTGTTTGATGGTGTTCAAACAACTTCAGGCAATTATATTACTCGATATAATGGATGGATGCCGGTACGCGAGGGAAAAGATATAGTCTGGTACTATTTAGATAATGAAGGGTGCACATACACTAATATGTGGTTACATACAAGATGTGTAGATTCAAATTATAAAGCTTCAGATAAACATGGTTATTTTTATTTTGACGGAAGTGGTAGATTACAAACAGGATGGCTTCGAGACAGCAGTGGCGGATGGTACTATTCAGATAGTCAAGAGGGCAGCGTAAATCCCGGCATAAGTGAACATGGCGGATTGTCTTGGACAACGATAAAAAATCCAACGTCATACGAGAAAGATGGCCTTTATAGTAATGGATTATATTATCTTAACGGCTTGAATGTTGTAACAAATGTGTATAGAATGAACACTAATGGCTCTTATGATTATATAGGAAACACAGTAAACAATATCAAAGTTGGAGATGGCAATGACCAAATAAATCCCCTAAAAGAAAAGACGATAAATGCAGATACAGATTACGTAAATAAGCAGATTTATAATTCAAAAGGATTGTTTATTAATACAAATGCAGAAGGAAGCTGTGTTCAGCAACAAAATCTGGCTTTGAAAAATGGTAATTATAAACAGATAAAAATCAATGAATTTACATATTATATTGACAGGAAAAAATTCACTTTAACTCAAAATATAAATAGCGATACAGAAACGACTAAAACATCATCAATATATTTTGAAGGCGCAACAACTATTGAAGATCCATCTGCCAAGGCAGGATATACATTTACTACATGGAATCTACAAGGAAATGAAAGTGAATTGAATGACAGAACATTTGTAATGGGAGATGAGGATGCTGTCCTTACTGCCCAGTGGACAGCAAATGTGTATACAAACAGTATAGGACATTGGGCTGGTGGATTTGAAAATCATGAAGGTAATAATGGTGGCGAAAATGACGCATTTAAGTTGAACACAATAAAATTTCAGTCACCGTATGGAAGAAAGTTTACTATGGACTCTACCAAAGCTGTTAAAACTCCTAATGGATTTAATCTAGGCAAAGACTTTAATACACCTGCAATTGATGATGGTATGTGGAAAATCTATTCATTAGGTACGATAATACAACAAAAAGCGTTTGATATGTATTTTGAATACTATTATTATCCGGTAAATTACTCAATAACCTACAACCTGAACGGTGGCATAAATAATAGCTTAAACCCATCAACATACAATGTACTTTACGGAGTAAGCCTTAAAGCTCCAACTAGAACAGAATATACGTTCACAGGTTGGTATGATGAAAATGGTAATAAAATTACAGGTATAAATGAAGGATGCAATGCTACATTCAGCAGCGTCAATGATTTGTATGCTAAGCTTGCCAAAAGAACCACTGGCAACAAGACTCTGACGGCACATTGGTCATACAACCCAGTAAGCGTCAAAGTGCCTCAGGTACTTATCGCAAATCATGCTGGATCATCACAATTCCGTGTTAAATGTGATGATCTTAAAGCTGGCAATATCAAAATATCAGTTCCAAACAGCTTTCTGTATAAGCAGTCAGGCAAGGCTAACGTGACAGCCGCAATAACAGCAAAAAGTGGTAACAATACTATTACACCGACTAACAAAGTTTGCGTATATAATATAACGACTCAAAACGGATTATCGGCCGGATGCTGGAGTGGAAGTTTTAACATTGGACTCACGCTGACAAAGAAATAAAGAAGAATAAATACCGTAGAGATAAAAGTCTTTGCGGTATTTATTTTTTTTAACTGACATACACATAAAACTAACCATAAATATACATATAAATATACACATAAACATATTATAAATTTCTCCTCGAATAGGTCTATACTCCTATCTCTAAACGTGCTATAATAAAATGCACAAAAATTCCATTTCTCTTTGGACAAAATAAAATAGTGGAATACTATATATATGTAAGAACTAATAGTAAACACAACATATAGGATTACATGTATATTTTATTAAAAAGGAGTATAAACACATGAAGAAACAAACAGCAGCTGCATTCATAGCAGCAATGACAATTACAACACTTACGGCCTGTGGAGGGCCTAAACAGCTTTCAAAGTCTGTAACAGTGGAGCTTGGCAAGGAAGATGGCATTAAGGTAACAGATATACTTGATGTAAGCAAAGACAAGGCTAAGGATGTAAAAGTTGACACCAAGAAAGTAAACTTTTACAAAGAGGGTAAGTATGACGCAACACTTACTTACGACAAGAAGGAGTATAAGATAACTGTTAAGATTAAGGATACAGTGGCACCGGAAGCAACAGTAAAAGATTCGATAGTAGTGCAGACAGGCAATCCTGTAAGAGTAACTGACTGTATATCTGAAATCAAGGAAGCATCAGGTGTGGCTGATGCCAAATTCAAGACAAAGCCTGACACAGCAGCACAGGCAACAACAGAGGCATCAACAGAGACAACTGCATCGGACGATTCTAGCACTGAAAGTGCTGAAAAAGATGCAAGCTCGGCAGTATATGCGGTAGGTGACGTGTCTCTTTCAAGCAATGATGAGATTACATATGTAGAAGCAGGAGACTATGACAACAGCATTGTTGTAACAGATAATGCGGGTAACGAGTCAGAAGTGCCTGTTAAGATTTCTGTGATTGCACCTCCAACTATTAATGGAGTTACAGACAAGACTATCACTGCTGGCGAGTCAATTGACTACATGGCAGGTGTTACAGCAACAGACGGCAAAGGCGCTGATATAACAAGCTCAGTTACTGTTGACAGCTCTGCTGTAAAAACTGACACTGCTGGAAGCTATCAGGCTACATACAAGGTTACTGACCAGTATGGGCTTACAAGTAGTGCAACAAGTAACGTAACAGTTAATAACAAACCTCAGGAAGAGTCTAATCAGGTAGCTGCTGACAATGGTGGAAGTGGTTCAAGCAGCAACAGTTCATCAGACAAGAAGAACAATAAGAAGAATAATTCAGGCAGCCAGTCATCATCAGGCAGCAGTAATAAGCACAACAGCTCATCAGGTGGTGGTCATCACTCATCTGGCAGCAATAACAGTGGCCAGCAGGCTTCTAACAATAATAATGGTGGCGGAAGTTCATCAGGCGGAAGCAGTGCTGCAGAAACACCTAAACAGGATGATGGTGATTATGTAACAGACTGTGATGGAAATAAGATTAAGGTTAATAAGTCTAAGTGGAAGTATGACACAAGTGAAGCTGGAAGATTGGGACCAAAGGGATTTTGGGCAAATGGAGAAATAATTGATTATAATCATGGTGATTTTGCTGACGCATGTGATGGTAATAATAAAAATGCTGCGAAATATCTTCTTGCGGGAGGCCTCATACCTCAGGACTTTTATGATGGCCTTTACGGTGACTGATAATAAATAGCGTTTATTTAGAGAACTTACGGGAACGTAGGTTCTCTTTTTTTTATGCTATTAAAGCGATCTGGCTCTTTTGAATTACTGACAAATATTTTCCTGTAATTTATTAAAACTCATATATATGATAGAGACTTTACTCGCAACTCAACGGATATTTATTACCGTGATTCTGTAAAATCCAATTATATAGAAATAAGTTCATAAGGAGGCTAACTTAAAAATGCACGGCAAAATCAAGAATATATTAAAGAAAACCGCGTTATTGCTAACATTGGGACTCACTTGTATCACAGCAATGTCAATTGGAAGACCACAGAATGTGCAGGCTGCCAATCACATTTATAAGAATAAGACGTTTCACGTATATGCAGAACATGCAGTGTCAATTTATTCTTATTATAGTGATGACAAGATTAATGGAAGTAAACAGTTAAATTGGAACAATCGTGGTTATGGTACCATTACTATAACATCCAAAGGACAGGTAAATCATGACGGTGGAAGTTATTACGATTATGAAGTTGTAATGAGCAATGTTGATGTAAAAAATAAAACACCATATATAGGTATTTTTGCAGCAACGAATAAAAAAGATGGCTATTATCCTGTCAGTGCACGTATTACTAAATGGAATAACGACAACGGCTGTAGTGTAAAAGCAAATGAATATAAACAGCTTGAAGAAACACTGGACGTATCAAACAGATTATTCGCGTACATTGGTTATTCCTTCACTGGTACCGAAATGGAAGTAAAGTTTGACCGGTATAAATTCAATGTAACCTATGACTTAAATGGTGGACAAGGTGACAATTCAACACAGGAAGGCAAGTTTAACCGCGACAAGGCAGGTGTAACCCTGCATGGAGCACCAAGTAGAGCAGGTTATCAGTTTACAAAATGGAGATGTAACAGAAATAATGTGGAATACAGCGCAGGAAGCAGTTATTATCCAAATGACTGGACAGACGGTCATCTGCTTAATTCGATTATCATGACAGCACAGTGGGAAGCAAATAAGTATTATGTTACATACAAGCCTAATAAACCGGGCAATGCATCGCATGACGTAACAGGAACAATGCCAGCAAGGACAGAGTTTAGATATGACACTGGAAAAGAACTTGACAACAATCAGTATAATCTTACAGGCTGGACATTCACAGGCTGGAATACAAAAGCTGATGGCAGTGGAGATTCATATACTAACAGCCAAACCGTTACAAATCTCACGTCAACAAATGGTGCAACAATAACACTTTATGCACAGTGGGAAGCCAACAAATACAGGATTAATCTTGAAAAGATGGCCGGTGAAAATGGAACAGACTTCTTTTATGAGAAATATGACACAGGATTTTACAGTGATGAAAACTGTAAGAACAAGATCAAAGACAAGAAAATTAAGGTACCATCAAGAGTTAACTACAAGTTCAATGGCTATTTCACAGAGAAAAACAATGCAGGAACAGTCGTTATTGACACAGATGGAAATATAAAATGTTCTGCTAATTTCTTCCCTGACAAAATTGATATTAATGACGGTAAACCTCATTACGAAGATACCACCAGTACAGTATATGCATCATGGATTCCTGCTACGTATAAAATAACTCTGGATGACAATGGTGGCTGGGGAGGTTCAGGTGCTATTTATGAGTGGTTTAATACCGGATATTATGCAGACAAGAATCACAATCAGGGTATATTCTCAGTAAAAATACCTGAAAGAACAGGATATAAATTCTGCGGATATTGGACAAGGAAGAACAATTCACTGAATACAGATGAACCTATGCTTGAAAACACATATAAATGGCTTGTTGATGGAACCGTAAAAATTGGTGACAATGGAAGCCTTAGCAATTTAAGCAGTACAGATTTTTCAAAGAATACCACTCTTTATGCTTTATGGGTACCAAAGGAATTTACTATTACATTAAGCTCAGAGGATGCTGATATATCACATGGAACACCAAAGTACACAGAAGTGTATGGTTATTATAATTATGCCAATGTTCCAAAGGTATCCACTAACGGAGCTACAAAAGAAGATACACCTTCATCAAAGTTTACAGGAGGCTGGGAAACATTTACAGCTCCATATACCGGAGAATATACATTTACTGACGGCAATGGAAATTCCAAAAAGGTTACACTTAAACAGGGTGAAACCATTAAGATATACAACAGCACAAACTAAAAAAAAAGGAGAAAACAAATGTCAAATTTAAAGGAAAAAGCAAAACTTAACAGAAAAAAGCTTTTATCAGCAGCTGTTATTGCAGTGTGCGGTATTGCTGGATTAGGTTATGCATGCATGACTAATTCTCCAAAAGAAAATATTACGATTGCAGACAAAGGCAAATATATATCGTCAGATACAGGCTCCAGAGAAATCACAAATGAAATGTATGATTTTAACAAGGTATCATCCCATAAGATTATACAGTCAGCAGTTTCTTTGGAAGAGTCAGACAGTGTCAAATCGCTTGGAAACAATATGTATATGGTTCCAAGTGATTATACTGACGAAAATATTACAGAAACATACAGTGATGATGTTATTACTGTAAGCGGAAATGCTGCAGACACTGAAATTAAAAACGAGTATGACAGTCAGGAGTCTGCTTTGAAAAAATATCTTGATGGAGAAAATACTACAGGCAATGATTTACGCGTAGCTGTGATTGACTCGGGTATTTCAGGATATGGCACTGATAATAGGATTTTGAAGGGTGCCAATTTCTCAGCAACAGGTGGTGATGACTTCTCTGATGATAATGGACATGGTAATGTCATGGCTGGTATTATTTCAGAAATGACTGCTGACAATGTAAATTTAATGCCGGTAAAGGTTATTGACTCATCAGGCCGTGGAACGGTTGCTTCCTTATATAAAGGAATTGAGTATGCAGTAGAGCAGAATGTTGATGTAATCAATCTTTCTGTTACCACGGCATCAAGTGATAATGGACTTATAAAAAAGGCAGTTAAGGACGCAGTAAATGCAGGAATAACAATTGTTGCTGCCGCCGGTAACTATGGAACAAACGCAGATTACTATTCACCTGCAAATATTAGTGAAGTTATTACTGTTTCATCAGTTGATAATGATCTCAATCCATCAGAGTTTACAAACTATGGAAGCTGTATTGACTATGCTGCGATTGGCGAGACCGAAAAAGCATCAGGTACATCAGTATCAGCAGCAAAGGTTACAGGTATTGTTTCTTTATTAAAAGGTGTTGACAAATCATATTCAACAAATGACATTGAAACAATTCTTGATAAATATGCTGTTAATACAGGTAAGAATAGCCAGTATACAGGAAGAGGAATACTTGCACTTGAAAATGTAAATACCAATAAGGTTGAAGAAAAGAAAATAGAAGACAAAAAGGAGCAGTACGAACCTTTAATTGAAAAAATTAAAAGAGAAACAAAAAAGAAATATAAGAACTGGAATGAATTGTCAGCAGATGATTTGAATGAACTTATCAAGAATGATACTGAAGACCATATAGCTTATTTCTGGCAGGGACTTAATGATGCTGAAAAAGTAGACGTACTAAAAAAGAGCCATTACCTCAATCAGGATATAAGCGTTTTTGATAGCGAAACCAATGAGTCAGCAGAAATGTCATATGCAAAACATCTTGAAAATGATTTTAATTTTAAAGATGAAGTATATACATCTAATTGGCGAGATTTTAAATTATGGGATAGTAATTCTGGATTTTATTATTTAAGATATACAGGAGACGCAACAGGTTATTATCGAGTAAGTATTACAATTGACAGCAATAGTGCACATACAGGTAGATATCATTTATCAGTTGCTTTTCATTCAGGAACTGATATATACAATTCTTTTAAAATAAATAATCCTGAAGGCACTACAGAAGGAGACAATTATTATATCGGAGCAACAACATTTACTATGACATTAGCGAAGAAAGGATATTCTGCCATAACAGCTACAGCAATGGGACCAATAGATCTTCCATATGCCGGATTTACAAGTTCTACTAAACCTAATTGGTATGCGCCAATGTATAATAATCCAGACTGTCAAAAAGTTGGATGGTATAGTGCAGGAGATCATGCTACATGGACATTTGAAAACAATGAAAAACATATCTGGAGTCTAACATGTAATCCAAATGGAGGAACACTTGTTGGAGGCAATTTTAGTACTAATGCTGGAACGTCAAATAGTCATACAGTTAAAGTTACTGCACAACAAACATATTATTATGCGCTGGGTACTGCTAAAAAAGATGGGTATACATTTTTAGGATGGTATACAGATCCTGAAGGAGGAACTCAAGTTTATAATTCAAATGGTTATTTTGTGGTTGGTGATTATTGGAATTTTAAAAACCAGTGGCAATATGCAGGAAACCTTACAATTTATGCCCATTGGAAACTTGCAAACAGGGATGTTACCATCAATCCTAATGGCGGCGTAATCCTTGGACTGCATGATGATATGACGGAGAAATTAAGCTGTCAGATAGGAAGTAATGTAGACGTTTCAAAAACATTCTTACAAGATAAGAATTTTACTATGGAACGTCCGGGATATACCTTTAAAGGCTGGAGTACTGATGCTAACGCTTCAAGCGGTGACACGACATATAAAGTACCTAATGATGATTCTATATTATACGCCATATGGGAACTAAAATCAGGTGAGCAACCGCAGTTCATTAATATGAAGAGCGGTGCAATAAAGGTTTCATATGCTGATTATGATATGAGTGTAGAAAAAATTACAGCAATAGATAAACCGGTCAAGACAGATAATATATTTGACAGATATGATGATGCCAGCAATTATAAGCACATCAGCTCAAATGGAGTATTGCCGGGAAGTAATACATTTAGTCAAGATACTACACTTTTTGCCAAGTTTACAAATTCACCAGTTCCGGCATCACAGGTATCGCTGACATATATTGGCGCAAATGGAGCAATTAAAACAGAAACATATGATAAAAACACTGAAGTTACTGTTAATCCGCCAGATGGTCTTGATATGAATCAGACAGGACGGAATTTTAGCAAGTGGTATGAAACCGTCGGCACTGATGTAAGTAAAACATATAATAATGGTGATAAGTTTACCATTACAGCAGACACTGTACTTGAGGCCAGATGGACAGCCGCAGATTGTAATATAGCACTTAAATATTTTATCAGAGATATTCAATCAGATAATTATACACATATTGCATCAAAAGATAAGACTATTGCCAAAACATACGGTACAAAAGTAAGTTCATTTATAAATGATTATATTGATAACATTGAAGGATGTCATTATGTACAATATGAAGCTGATAGTCAGGCAGTTGTTAATAATATGACAATTAATCTGTATTATGACAGAAATTCATATGTGCTTCATCTGACGGCAGACGAAGGAATTGATCCAAAAAGTCTTGGTATTTCCAAAGAGGATGCTGAAACAAAGAAAAGTATAGATTTTAACTATGAATATGGTGCAGATGTAACAACGTCTGCAGAAGAAGAAATAGGCTATAGATGGCGTGGATGGACCACATCGCAGGATGCAGCCAGTTTAGAAAAAGAACTTGGTATTGATTTATCTAAAATGAAACTTAAGCTTAATATGCCAGCTCACGATGTTTATCTTACCGCTACAGCTCAAAAAGGCAATTATAAGCTTACAGTTATTCCGCGTGAAAAGAGTGATACTGAAAATATTAGAACAAGCACCGTTTATTGGAATGATTCTGATAAAGAAGAAACTGAAAAGGGCAGTGCTTTTAAACAAGGCGCAAGTAAAGAGATTTATCTTGATTTCAAAGAAAATCGAATTATAAATACACCCGTAAGAAATGGTTATGATTTTGCATACTGGGAGATAACTGATTCAGAAGGAAACATTCAGACTGGCGATACAGCTGCAGTTATGAATAGTAAAATATTTACAATGGGTGCTAAAGATACCATTATTACTGCACATTGGACTCCTAGAAATGATACAGCATACAAAGTATATCACTGGGTACAGAAACCTACAGGAAATCCAGACATTCTTAATTCAAACAATTATGAATTAAGAAAAGAATGGTCAAATACTTATTATGGCACATCTGATACATCTGTAACACCTGATGTTTATACAGAAGATGGATTGAAAACTCCAATTTCGCAAACAAAAAATATTAATGCGAACGGAACAACAAGATTTGATTTTTACTATACAAGATATGGACTTACTATTAATTATAATGCAGGTGTAAGTGATACTGGCAAAAAGGCAGGATTTAAGAATATTCCTCAAAAAGGCACTGATGGAATGTATTACAAGACTGATGAAAATGGTCTTATTCTGACAAGCAGCTCTGCAAATGGAAATTTTGTGCCATTACAGACAACTCTTGTGTATGGTAATGATGTAATGGATGTTAAATCTGCTGATAAGATGAAACTTTATCTCAGAGGTTATGAACTTTCAGACATTGAATCATGGATTAATGATTATTACCAGATTTATATCTCAAGCAAGCCTAATGGAAATTCAGGTCAGATAGAAAAAATCAAGAAATTAATTGCCAACGGAAATATGCAGATCACTGTTACTGCAAACTGGAATCCAAAAACATATCATATCAATATTGATCCTAGACGTCTTAACCCAAATAGTACAGAGAGTGCGCTATCAAGAGATACAACAGAGGATAATTTAAACAGTGATGGAACAATTTTGATTCATGAAGTTTATGACCACGGTTTTTATTCAGGAAAAGGCCAGTGTCTCGACAGCGAGCTTATAACAAGTCTTCCTGCTATCGCAAAAAGAGAAGGATTTGACCTTGAGGGCTATTTTGATATTAAAAAGCCTGAAACTGATAATTCTGAAGCAGATAATAATAGTGTAAAAAATCGTAAAGAAATCATCACTAATAAAGGAAAAATTCTTATTAGTAACGATTATTATGCAGATGATAACACAAACTCAGAAGATGACAGCGTTACAATTTATGCGCATTGGTTAGACAACAGTGGACCAAGCACTGATGATAAAGATACTTATCTTCAGGCAAGGACAGATGAAACAATTAACAGTAAAGTATATGCAACTGCTACTGCAAATCATGAAGCTATAACTCGAAATAACAATGCAAACGTATTGTTTGGTACAGCTCTTACAACTAATGCTTGGTCTACACAATGGATAAATAAAAATCTTATGATAGACTTTCATTCACTTGATATGGGTTCTGGTATCAGCAGGTTGTTAACAAAGAACAATACAGATCTTGAAGAACTTAAGAATATAAGCAAATTTAAGGATTGGAATGATTCAACATTCAAGCCTACTATTAGTAGAAAAGATGTCTCATCTTATGTTACTAATAAGAATGATAAGATTGACAGAACAGAAGGCTCTGAAACATACTACGGTATTGCAGCAGACAGGTCTTCAAATCTTACAGAGACTAAAATTCTTACAACAAAAATAGATAAAACCGCACCTGACGGAAACTATACTATTAAAACAGGTACTCTTATCAATGCTCTCAACAGCAATTATTGTACAGGAAGTGGTACTAGCCTTCAGATTGATGAAACAGCTGGAACCATGTCAGTTAATGATGATGGAATGAGAACTGAATTAAAAGTAACTGTTACTGATAAAAATGGAGACGGAAACGCAACGACAGATGTATCAGGTGTTAAATATGTATGGATGAATGTTTATGATTCATCAAAGTCAGAAGATACTGGCATTACATATATCTGTCACAAAGTATCAGGTAACAAGTACGACGGTGTATATATAGCAACAGAACTTAGAGCATCTGATATGCAGACTCTGCGTGATTCAAATGTAGAATTTGATAAAAATGTGGATAAGCTGCCAAATCTTTATAAAGATTTTAAGGATGCATCAAAAATTACTGCAAAAATATATGTTTGTGATGAGGCTGGAAATATAAGAAATATTACAGGAAAAGTCACAAATCCTAAAGTACCTGAGCTGGGAAACAAAGGCACATGGGAGAAAAAACCGGATCCACAGCCGGAGACAAATCCACAGCCAGATCCAAATCCTGATAACAATAAGGAAATTATTGAATCAAGAAATATAAGTATCTACAGCCGCATTGAAAGAAATGATAAAAATTCTCCAGTAAATAAGGCAGGCATAGTTTATCCGGCAGTATCATCTGATGAATATGGTCCTAAATTCCTGTTTGGACAGTCTGGAAAAGTGCGTATAATAACATATGGTTATGTAAGCACAGTTGATGTGGAATTCCCTAAAGCATTGCAGGAAGCATCTCTTCTTGATGTTGTAAGAGGTCAGTCACTCAAACTTATGGGAACAGTAAATAAACTTACAGGAACAGATTCTGGAAAAGCCGTTAGTCCTGTAATAAATCTTGACAATATGTATACAGCAAATGATTGCACAAGGATTTATGACTATAATTTTACAGTTCCATTATATCTTGGCGATTCAAGTATTAGTTTTCTTAATCATGATATAGGCTGGACTACTGAAAATCTTGTGTATAAGAAAACTAAGATTAACACAGTTGAAACAGCACATAAGAACAATGAAAATGATATATCAGAATCAGCGTTCAATTGCGGAACTGATAAAAAGAAGCCTAATGATCCAAACGATGATGACATAACCAAAATTACTGACAGACTTCGTACACATTTGATACATTAACAGACAAAGAACACAGTAATATGCTGTGTTCTTTTTTATTGTCATTTATAAGAAAAATCCATATATATAGTATATTTAAGAAAGAAAGGATGTTTACTTGAAGAAACAGAAGGATTACGTAATCGTTAAGAACGGACAGTATTTATGTTATTCGACAAAAACACATAGAGTCTATTTTGGAAGCAGTAAAAAAGATATTATGCTGTTTCAGAATGAAAGACAGGCAGACAATATTGCATATGATTACAGGGCAAAGAAAACAGAATATGTAAAAGGAGGAAAAGAATGTTAAGTATTGAACACATTATGACTTCAATGATGAATGGTCATACTACAGACGAAAAAGAGTATATTGCAGCAGTAATATTTCCTGATGCTATAAGAGCATATATAAAAGACAGGGAATTAAGTCATTTTGAGGAAAATCCGAAAAACGGGCAGGTCTCATATATAGAATTTCCAAATCATATGGACATATCAGCTGATGAAACAAAAGCGTGGATGGGAGATCGCTCAAGACTTGCTGATGATATTGAGAAGGGGCCTCTTGGTCAAAAAACTCATATCGAAACTTACAGAGAGCACAATCAGACGCTTAAAGCAGATAACCCTATTATGTATATAGGCATTGATGATCACCTGAAGCAGGACGTTGTTTATGATAAGTATGTAAGAGATAAAATAGGTCCTGACAGAGCAGCAATATTCAAGGATGAAGATCATGCTATATATGTGGCTGCTGCAAAGATATATAAAGAACAGGGTATACTGTGCAATAGACAGTGGCTCGAGGAAAATATTAAGCCAATTCTTGAAGAAAAGATGCCGGATCTTGCGGAAAACACATTTAAGTATATGCATTTCTCAGATCCACAGTATGAAAAATGGGTTGAAAATGCTGATTTTACACACTTAAATAAAGGACCGTTCCCGCTTAAAGATTATGAGAAGCTTTATGAGGATGTAAATATGTTCATGCAGCATGGAATTGATCCGACAAAAGAGCTTAACAATGTAAAAGAAATGTCATCAGATGTATATATGATTAATGCATCAGAAACAGAAATTAAGCCATTTGCATTTGAAAATAGTGACATGAAAGGTTTATATATTCCAGATAATGTTGAAAGCATTGGCGCTGGTGCATTTGATGGATGTACTGAAATGGAAGCAGTAAGTGCTATGAGCGAACTGCTTGAGAAAACAGGATTTGAAATTTTTGATGATACGAACATCAATCAGAAAACACTTGCCGACTCAATTGCCGAGATTAAAGAAGAACAGGACATTGCTGATGAAGACAACAGCACAGAGGATATTGAAGAACTGTAGAAAAATAAACATGCTGTGGGGGATAAAATGTTTTTATAGTATATTTATCCGGAAGTATTTTCTTAAAAATTATATGAAACCCTCCTTTATTGTATAACAAATTATTTTTATACAATAAAGGAGGATGATTTTTATGAACACTAACAATGAAAAACCTACAGAAAAAGCCTTTACAAACAATAAAGATATTGATATTATGAAACAGAGAGCAGAACGAGCTAAATTAATAGAACCCGCAATGCTTTTAGTTGTATTAATAATAGGATTTCTTATTATTGTTTGCCATCAATTCAATGTTGTTACAAGTTTGATATATATTGCTCCATGCGTAGTATCATCAGTAGCAAGAACACTTGAATCGGATAGCAAAAATCCAACGTTTATAATTCATTTAGCTGCAATGATAGCTGCAGTATTATGTTTAGAAACAATACTTGTGAGCGAATATATTAAAGAATATGTTAATGTAAAATATATTAACTATTTCTTAATCGTGTACCCAATATATGAAACTACATATATATGCGTACAAAAGATTAACACTGATACAAGGAGGTAATTATTATGGGATTAATTGCATTAGGTGTTGTAACTATTGGTATTGTGTTTGGCATTATTGTGGGAAATATTGTAGGTAAAAAGACTATTGACTACAACAATAAACAGAAAACAGTCCAGTAGACAAAGTTAAAGAGACTACATTAATGTGGTCTCTTTTTTTTGTACAAATATGGACAAACTTATAAAAATTCAATCATCTGCAATTATTTTCAGCAGGCAAAAAACTGCGCTGGAAAGTAAAATAGCAGATTTAAAGGCTGACAATGATGCCAGATACAAAGAACTTACAAGTGGGATTAATCTGGATGAGATTAAACAGAGAGCACAGAAACTGGGAATGAAACCTGCGAACGAAAATCAGATTGTATATTATGAAATTGAACATAGAAATAATATGGACCAGTATGAAAATGCGGAATGATTTTCTTCTGCACAATCAAAATCCACCTTTATGGTATATCAGAATCATGCATAAAGGAGGAATTGAGTATGAACGAAGCACAGACTATTTGGACCAAAAGGAAGCTTCTTGAGATGGATGTTTACATTGAAAACAAAGGACTTCTAAAAATGACAGATGAGGACTGGCAGAATGTCGTTGCTATGGGTGACAAAATAGTTGCCGATAGTAAAGATAACGAGGCAGTCAGAAACGCTGTTCTTAATAATCTTGAAATGTGGGAGATTGCATGGAAAGAAGAGATTTCTAATTTTAAAAAAAGAATTGTGGCCTAAACAAAAAGAGAAACTGTATTTTTGTACAGTTTCTTTTTTTATAAAAATCAATATCAAAATTTCACAAAAATAAGTTACTCTTTTGGACAAAATTAACATTTTAAATATTATAAAAGTAAATAGCGTATCAAATCTATTTTGATACATTACGAAGGAGATATTTATTATGGCAACAATAGATGAGCTTATGGCATTAAACACAAATATAGATGAAAAAGACGTAAATAAAGCAGTTGATGAATTTATAAAAGAAGCAGATGTAAATGACGTTATTGATTCAAGAATTAATGATCCGTTATCCATGTACATGTATGAAATGTCAAAGTGGCAGCCTTTTACAGAAGAGGAAGAGAAACAAGTCTTTAAAGAATTAAGCGAAACAGAATCAGAAGACAAAAAGAAGCAGCTTAAAGATGAAATATTTAGCAGAAATATTCGTCTCGTAGTTTATGTAGCAAAAAGATATTATAAAAATTTGAAGCATATGGAGCCAATAGATCTTATTGATGAGGCATCATTAGGTCTGCTCAAGGCAATTGACAGATATGATTACACTACGGGATATAAATTTTCCACATATGCATACTGGTGGATTAATCAGGCATGCACAAGGTCAATCGCAAATGATAATGACCTGATAAGACAGCCTGTACATATTCATGAGTTTATTATTAAAGTTAAAAAGGCCCAGAGAAAGTGGGGACAGACTCATGATAACAATGCTCCTGTAGATTATATTGCAAAGGAACTTAATGTATCGGAAGAAAAGGTCAGAAATATCCTCATTATTATAGACTGTCAGTCTAATTATATTTCTCTCGACTGTACGATGAGCAAAGGCTCCGAAGAGCCGGGAGATACTGAAGTAGGAGAGATAGTTCCTGATCCAAAAGGAAATGTTGATTTTGAAAAAGTAGAAGTAAACCAGTTTCAAAACCGTATTATTGAAATTCTTTCAAAAGCCAACAATAAAACATCAGCAAAATCAAATAGAAGCGTTGAGCAGACAAAACGTATGATTGATGTGATTAAAAGGCGTTTTGGGTTTGATAACTGTAGAATAGAAACTCTTGAAGAAATTGCACAGTCATATGGTGTCAGCCGGGAAAGAATCAGACAGATTGAGGCGCAGGCATTGAAAATTTTAAGGAATCCAAAGTATAAGAGAGAACTAGCTACGTGGAAATGACCAAGAAAACCCGCGGTTTTGCTGCGGGTATTTTTGTGTGTATTTTACACAATCCATATATATTGTAACAAATTTGTAATATATGAAAGGTAATTTTTATGATAAACAAAAAGAAAATCATGCAGTCAGTGTCTCTGATTGTATTAACAGCGGTTTTGTATGGAAATGCTTATGCCCCCAAAAAGGACATGCCACAGCCGGATTTCAAAGGATTTACAAAAGCATGTGCTACACAGGAGATGATTGCTTCATCTTTACATAATGCGGATTATATAACATCAACACATCCGAATACGGGATTTCTGGATGTAGACAATGAACATGAGGTCAGTGTCGAACAAAATGATACACCAGTGGTTACAGAGGCTGCATCATCGCAGGCGATTAAATGGTCAGGACCAGTACTTTATGCAAATAATTACTGTCAGGTATATGCGGATAAAGAGATGACGCAGCCTTTATTCACTCTTAACTATAATGATGCCGCACAGGTGTCAGGCATGGTGTCTACATCGGAAATACAGGTTACAGTAAATGACCAGACAGGATATGTGCCATTGTCAAGCTTCTCAGATAATGTAGAAACTCCTGTCACAAGTCTGATTCCGTTTTATCCAACGTATCACGGACAGAAAACATATATGGACTATAGGACAATTACTTCAACAGGAACTTATGAATATAAGCTTCAGAACACGGTCGCCTACACAAATAATGATGATGGAATAAGAATGATTAATGGAAGATACTGTATAGCTGTAGGAACAGCTTTTGGTGCAAGAATAGGACAATACATAGACCTTATTCTTGAAAACGGTACGGTCATCCACTGTGTTATGGGAGATACAAAATCCGATGAACACACTGATCCGGAACATGTATTTACCGTAGCATCAGGATGCTGCTCTGAATTTATTGTAGAAACAGAGAAGTTAAACGGAGTTGCAAAGTCAGGCGATGTATCAAACGCCCATCCTGAGTGGAAATCAGCCGTTTCAAAGATTATGGTTTATAACAAATTCGTAGAATAACACTTCAAAGAGAGAATATCTAAAAAGATAATTCTCTCTTACTTTTTGTGCAGACTCCATATTTATTTTGATTATTTTCGTACAAAAAAAAGGAGGATGAGATATGTACAAAATGAAAGTTTTAAAGCATGAGGTTGATTTTTATATCGACCTTAAAGAGAGCAGTGGTGAAACATTTATTGCTGCCAGACCCTTGCCGGGCAAGGAAAATATGGTAGAAATGATATTTGTAAAATAGAGTTTCTACCTATTAATAAGCGTTAGAGATTGGAATAAGTCCAGTCTCTTTTTTTTGTGTTATTTTCTAAAATCCATATTAATTCCAGCAAAATCAATGATATTTACCGTTATTTTGCAAAATCCATATAAATTTCAGATTAATTGAAAGGAGAGTACTGCATATGCAGTCACAGAAAAGAAATGTCTTTATTTAGAAAAAAGTATGAACCAGTAGAACAGACAGATTCTGAGACAGAAGCAATCGAAAAACGATATGACGGTGATTTATTTGAAAAAGCAATGGAAATAGCCAGTGCTCCGGGAAACAAATATTTAACCAATATCCAGTCAGGAAATATTTCAAAGGAAGAATTCCTTGACCTTATTCATGACGAGCTCCATACATATTCAACAGATGAAGAACAGATTACAGATGCAATGAGACAGCTCACTAAATGGATCTGGGGATATTACATTATTGAAGAATTTCTCAATGATGACCGTATTTCAGATATTAAGATTTACAACGAAAGAAATATCAGATTAAAGCGATACGGTAAGAGAATTGGAACAGATGTCAGGTTTAAAAATAAGTCTGATTACATTAAGTTTGTTGACAATATCTGTGCAAAGAATAAGGTTTCTCTTACAGATGTTAATGCAATACTTAAATTTACAGATGTAACCGGAAATGATAAGGCAAGACTTCGTTTTAATATTACAGGCCCAGTTATCAATTCATCAGGTTATCCAATAGTACATATCAGAAAGATTCTTAAGAATAAGAAAAATCTGGAGCTGCTTACTACAAAAGAAGAAAACTGCATGATTCCGGGGGATATGATCCCATACCTCAAAATGATTGCAAAAGAATATTCAGGAATTTTGTTTACAGGAAAAGGCGCATCAGGAAAATCAACACTTATGAATGCGATGCTTGATAAAATTCCATTTGACAATTCAGCAGCAGTTATTCAGGAAGCAGATGAACTTTTCTCAAATATTCATCCGGATATTATGTTTGAGCATATTGTTGCGTCTCAGGGCGAAGGCAAGATAAATTACGACCTCAAAAAGATTGGTACCAATGGTCTTCTTACCGACCTTGATTATTACGTAATCGGTGAGATTAAGGGTGATGAGGCTGAATCATTCATGAACGCTGTATATACAGGACATAAATGCTGGACTTCTTCTCATGGACAGAGTTCAACAGAAGGTATGAATAAGCTTGTCGATTACATTGTCCGTGCAACACGTTATGATAGGCATGAAGTAATCAAAATGCTCTCAGCTATGAAGGTTGTAATCTTTATGAAACAGTATAAAATTCAGGAGATTTCAGAAATAAGAGGAATTGATGAAAACGGTGAGTTCATTTACGATACAATCTTTGATGCAGATCATCCGGAAAAAGCTAAATACCTTGAAATTATGGAGAAATATAACAAAGAACACAATAAGGAGGTATAAGCATGGAACTCATCAAAACGCTGTTTGATACTTTAATGAGTACAAACAAAATGTTGGCATATATGCATGCCGGAACATTCATTCTCGTATTTATTGCAGTATTTTTGATTGTAACATATTTGATAAACCATAACTGGTTTGCAAAGAAAATGGCAAAGTTCAAGAATGATGTAAAGAAACAGGAAGAGTTAAGAAATGAAGAATACAGAAAAAGATCACTGCTTGAAGGAGATTTTGAAGATGACTCGAGAATGTATAAACTTACAAAAATGCTCAATGAGTCAGGTCTTAAGAATAAGTTTCCAGAACTTAATGCCAGCAACTTTATTCTTACAATAATTCTGCTTTGTGGAATAACTGGACTTATTGTTTTTATTATAACAAAAGCTGCAATTATTTCGCTTGGTGCGGCAGCAATTATGGGAATACTTGTATTTGTATATATGCAGGTTTCAATCAACCGTAATTACATTAACACTGAGAATGAGATAGTTAAGTTCATCAATATGCTTGATAATGTAAGTTCATCAGAAAATACAATCGGTGAGATGCTTCATAGAACAGCGCCATATTTAAAGGATCCACTTAGGTCAATGACAGAAGAGTGTTATTCGGAAATAAAAACTGATGGAAATGTTCCGCTGGCACTAAAACATATGGCAGATAAAGCAAATCATAAGAAACTTAAACAGATTTTAAATTCGCTTAAATCATGCGCAACTCATAATGAAAATTACTCAGAAGTAATAGAAGACAACCGTGAATCAATCAGAGCATACATTATGTTTAAAAAAGAAGAAAGAAATATCATAAAGAATGCTCTTTTTGAAACAGTAATTCTTGCTATTGCGGGAGTAGTAATGGTTTATATGGTAGGAACAATGGTTGATAATGCAATAAATATTGTATTTCATACGCTTCCGGGTCAAATAATTCTTGCAGGACTTCTACTTATTATTCTAATTGAAATTATGAAGCTCATGAAACAGAGCAGATAGGGGGATAAAAATGAATTTATTTACATTCGTAAAAATCGCAAAATATGTATTTTTTGCAATAGTAATTGCTTATGGATACAGTGCGGTAATGTTTGGACTTGATCATAAGTCAAAATTTGTTGCCCTGTCAAAAGAAGCTGTTGATAACGCTATTGGAAAGTCAAAAAGTGATTTGTTTAACAGGGAACGCATTAACGGTTATCTGTCAAAAATGGGTGTGTTGTATCACAGAAATGATTACGCACTGGATGCATCAACATTTATTCTTGAAAAAATTGTTATTGGAGGAGCACTTGCATTAGCATGTTTAGTATTTGCGCCGGGACTTATCTGGAAACTGACAGGTGCACTTGCGGCATTCATCCTTGGTTTTATGGTACCAAATTTTATGATATACAGCAAAGACAAGAAAGAAAATGAAGCCATGCAGGATGATATTGTATCAATTTATACAATATTGAAGCTTAACGCAAAAGCAGGAGTATTTATCTCAGATTCACTTGTTGAATGCCAGCGTTCTGTAACAAACGGACGTTTAAAAGCAGGACTCACAGAGCTTAATAATAACATCCTTTCAAGAAAACTCACTCTTGAAGACTCAGTTGAATTGTTCAACGCTAGATTTAATAATGAACAGATTGATAACCTGACAGTTATTCTGAGGCAGTCACTGCGAACAGGCCAGATTGCAAATATGTTGGATGATGTATCAAAACAGATTGAAGATATTAATAAACTACGAACAGAACAGGAAAAGATAAAAATGCAGCGACAGACAAAAATGATGAACATTGCGTTTTTCGTAGGAATTTCTGCACTTATTATTTATATAACAGGCTATCAGCTTGTGGAATCGCTTGGCGACATTATGAAGTAGAAGCAAAGGAGGAATAAAAATGTTAAAACAATTTAGAAAAAAGAAAACAGCATCTATTGATGAAATTCTTCCTCTTTTAATTTTCATTTTTATGGCAGTAACACTTTTAGTATGGACAATTAATACGAATTCAGCGATTCAGACTAAAAACGATCTGAATGGTATCGCAAGAGAATCTATGTTAAAAATGGAAACAGATGGATATCTTACAACAACAGAGAAAACTGAGCTGATAAACAGATTGAAGGATAAAGGTTTTTATGGAACAAGTGATGCATGTAAGAACGATACTCATGACAATACCGAGTTTAATAATGCGTTTACAGATACAACTGTTGCCGAAGCTGGTTATGGAAATCCGGTAACGCTAAATATCAAGGTTTATAAAAAGACTGATTTTGATATGTTCGCAATAGGATCATTTAAAAATGAAATATCAGAAATGACAATTCATCTGGAATCAACATCAAAACAGTAGAAAGGAGAGTTCTTATGCTATTAAAACAGAAGAAAAAAGGCCTTTCTACTATGATAGGTGCAATCTTTATGGTATTTCTACTGTTTGTTTTATTTTTCTTTAGCTATTACATGAAAGCAATAGAAACATTGAATATTAATATGAAAGATGACGCAGATATGGCAACAATGGCTGCTGTAACAGTAGATCTTGATAAATATGGAAAAGATCACAAAGATTTGTACTGTATAGGCTCAACAGATTTTAACAATCCAAATGGAGAAAGAAATAATCACAAAGCTAATACAACAGAACAGAACGAAGTATATAAACATTTGAATTTATATGCAAAGAGCCTTATAAGCACTATGGGATTAAAATCTGCAGAAACAGACAGTTTTTCTGGCGGAAATGTAGGCTGGGCAGCAAATTCTTTGGGAGCACAAAATTTCAAACTGGACAATTTTAAAATTTATGAATACTCGCAAACAAAAAGAATTTGGGTATGTTATACCGTTACCGGAGAAATAAGCGCCGTAAAGCTTAACGCTGTTAAAAATAATGAAAATAATGCTTTCGATGGGCTAACCGTTACAAAAAAACAGGCGACAGAAGACGAAGTACAAACTGATGGAATAGATATATCAAAACCATCACCAACAGTCTGCGCAACATTTTCGTTTGAATTAAGACTGCCAAATCTGTTTGCAAATACAAACTCTGATGTGAATCGGGTAAATAATCTTTCAATAAAAAGTGTATCACAGACAAAAGAATTTTAGTGTAAATTTTTAAAATCCATATATATTGCGGCAAAAAAAATAACACTAACAGATTAATGAAAATATTAGTGTAATTTTTTAAAACCCATATATGTTTTGAAAAATGAAAACACTGAAAATCAAGTACTTTAAGGAAACGTCAGGAGGAAATGTCATGCGAAACGAAGTCAATATCAGGGCACCAGTATTATAACATATTAACACTTTGGTAAAATAATAAACTATAAATATTATGTAAAAGAAAGGAATTAAAAGAAATGAACACATTAGACAAGACAATGGTAAATGCAAAAATCAGAATGGATCTTGCAAAGGACGCTGTATGCGATAAACTCTTTGCAAAGAAAAATGGAGACTCAGATATTATCAGTAAGGTAATCTTCATGGTAGTTATCGTAGCGCTCGTTATGATCGTTAAGTGGGCCGTAACATGGATTTTAACAGGTAAGACTCAGATAAGTAACTCAGACACAAACTATGGAGATAATTCCATCATGAAGCAGCTTTCAGATAAAATGAGTGCAATTTTTGATTCTGGCAACTAAGATAGTATTATTTTAATACAGCCGCTATATCCGGTGGCTGTATTTCTTTAAAAATAATATGTATTAGTTAAAGAAACATACAGAAAGGAAATAAAACATGGCTTTTAAAAAAGGAAAAACACGTTCCCGTACAGAAAAAAAGCCAATGAATAAGTCGCTTACAAAAGCACTTGTTGCAATTCTTGTAGCAATCATTGGCTGGACAGGACTTACATTCGTAGAGTCATATATTCTTACAGATAAAAATGTAACATCAGTAGTGATTGCTTCTGCTGATATTCCTCAGGGAACTATTATCACAAAAGATAATGCAGAAAACTACTTCAAGAAGGAAAATGTGAATTCAGATCTTGTTACAAAATCAACAGTTACAGATATTAAGAGTATTGAAGGAAAATTTCTTACAAATGTTGCTGCCGGAGAAATTGTAACATCAGACAGATACTACGAAACAAAGGATACAAGAGATCTTAAGAATCCTGTAAGTCTCACATTTGCAGCAGGCTCAGCAGAAAACTCTGTTAATGGTACAATCCGTGGCGGAGACATTGTTGATATTTACACTTCTGTAACAACTAATGATGTAGTAACATATCAGCTTGCAAGAGAAAATGTATATATCGAAAACGCTTATGATTCATCATATGCAAAAATTGACAGTGCAGATCAGGCAACAGTAGCTTCAACATTTTTAGTTAAACTTGATGAAGACGATGCAGCAAACTTCAAGAATGCTATCAGTCAGGGAGATCTTCTTATGGTAAAGAAGGATATTAACCAGAAAGATGCAGCATCAATTATCATTCCTGCAAAAACAGAAAAGACAGCAGAGCCAGCTACAGAAAAATGATGAGTCTACAGAAAATGTAGAAGCAACAGAGAATGTAGAGGGTACAGAAACAGCAGATAGCACTAAGTAAAACAGCAAAAGAAAAGACATTCAAAAAAAAGGATGTCTTTTTTTATTGCCGTTTATTTTCAAAATCCATATATATTATGTAAGGTTTTTTACAAACTTCAAAAAACAGTAAAGGAATGTCTACTGATGTGAATATGTAGATGAGATAAGATTGAATATTGTGAACAATATAATTTCAGCAGTTTTGTATGCAGGTCTTATAACATATGGTGTACATGGCATAAAAAATGATAAGGATTTTAACATTTCCTTAAACAAAAAAGAACTTATATGGCTGGCAATAAAAACAGTTATTTCATTTCCGGTAGTCATAAATACAAATATTGTAACGAGTATCTTCCTTATTATATGCATGTCATATATGCAGATTGCAGCCATTACTGATAAGAAGACACAATTAGTGACATTTGGATATATATACATACTCGTGCCACTATCAGTTATTTGTGAAAGCATTATACTGAAACATTTTTCATGTTTTACTTTGATTATACTGTTGTTGGCAGCAGCAGTATATTTTGTAAACGGATATAACAGTGGAGATATTTTATTTTCATATTTAATTGGAAACTGCTGTTATCTGAAGCTTATTTCAACATCAACAGTGTCAGCAATTGAATCAGCAATCATGTACTGGTGTCTGGTATTGTTTGTGGCAGCAGTAATGATGGTAATAATTAATGCAAAAGAAGGTAATTTGAAGAAAGGAATAAATCTTAAGACTCCAAAAGCGTTCTGTCCGTATATGCTGTGTGCGGCATATGTAGTAACAATAGTGTTATGGGGAATTAATAATTTGATATAGAGAGGTTTTTATTATGATAACAGTAAGTACAGATAAGGAATTTAAGCCGGAAGACTTTTTTCACAGAACATGCCGGTTAGGATATAACGATATAGAATTTTCAATGGAGTATGGATATTCGTGTGAGTTTATCGGACAGCTGACTCCAGTTGAAAATGCTGATGAAGAATACACTTTTGTACTTGATAAGGTGGAAAAAAGAGGCGCTATATCCTTTATAAAATCACTAAGCATAGATGATGATGAAGATTATCCGCTTATAATTGCAGCTTTGAGAGAAGACTATGGCATCGAAAATGTGATTGTAGGATAAGAATATAGAAAAAAAATGTGAGGTAACATATATGGGCACAAACAAAAAATGCGTAATGGTATCAATAGATGCAGCAACAGCATCAACAGGCTACACAATATGGCATAATGCAGAAATCGCAGAACAGGACAGATTTTTTTATGACAAGCAGAAATATAAAGATCACACCCAGTACATGAGAGAAACGCTGCTTGGATTTTTAGACAGGATAAAACCTGACATTATTGCCATAGAAGATGTTCCGTTTAAAAAAAATATCAAAACATATAAGCTGTTGCAGAGAACTATTGCAACAGTAGAAACATGGGCAATGATGCATGATACAACATTCTGGGAATTTACACCATCCCAGTGGCATTCTCTCGTAAAAGATGCTGGCGAAAAGGTGCCGCGCAAGAGAGAAGAACTTAAACAGTGGTCAATTGGTAAAACCGGGATCAGTCAGGACGATATTTCAGATTCGCAGCTGATTGGACTCGCTTACATAAATATGTGCAAGGATCAAGAAAAACGGTCCGCATAAGAAAAGAAAGGAATTAAAAGAAATGACAGGAAAAGTAAAATGGTTTAGCAACCGCAAGGGCTATGGATTTGTAACAGGAGAGGATGGACAGGATTATTTCGTTCATTTTTCAGCAATTGAGTCAGATAAGTCTTTCAAGACTCTTCATACAAATGCAGATGTAACATTCGATGTTCAGGTCGTAGATGGCAAGCAGTATGCTGTCAAGGTAAAAGAGTCATAAAAGCTTTTACCGCAGAGGCACATGATTTTTCATGTGTCTCTTTTTTTTGTATAAAAAATTATTAGTGTTCATTTACCAAAACCCATCTTTATTATATGGAACTTTTCAATTAATTCATATATCAGCAAATAAAGGAGGTAATGATTATGAATAAAGATAAAAAACTGATTGACTACTTACAGATGATTGAAAATAATCAGCCATCAGGAATAGTCAGCGGGGCATTTATTGAGGAACAGCCGAATCTGTTACATAAAATCACAGGAGGTGTCTACAAGAGTTTTTCTTCAAACGGTATCGAATACGACGACGTCTTTCAGGAGTGCTGTCTTGCAGTACTTGCAGTGTTCAATGACTACGCAGCACATCCGGAGAGAAAGAACCTTACCGACAAGAGCAACTATGTTTACTCTGCCATCAAGTACCGTGTAATGGTGGAATTAAACAAGAAATACTCTGCTGGCGGACTTAAGCTGTCAAACAGAACAAGACTTAAATACAAAGCCTTAAATAAGGATTCAAATCCATTCATTCCTGCATCACTGGACGTAATGATGGATGAAAAGAGTGACAGCGATACAAATAAAACGTATTCGCCTAAAGCACTTGCAACTGTTAAGACCCCGGAAGAAATAGCTGTTGACAAAGAAACTATTGCAGAAGCAAGAGAAGTTATCAAACAGCTTAATGACAATGAGAAGAAAGTGATTAATCTTGTTGTTATAAACGGCATAACAGTCCGACAGGCAGCTGATGAGATTGGAATGAGCAAATCATCTGTCTCATACATAAAGCAGACTGCTCTCAATAAAGTAAGAGCTGCTTTGGATGCTGCAATGTAAGTTTTAGGTGCGGTAATGTAAACAAAAAAGGAAGAGTAGTTATCGTTAACTGCTCTTTTTTTTGTGCAAATCTTTAAAATCCATATTAATTTAAGAGAATTTTGCCATTTAGTTTGGACAAAATCGAATTTTTAAAGATTATATATATACATTTATAAAGAAAGGCAGGTAATAAAAGTGTCTTTAGTTAAGATAGGATTTTTCTCATTAAAAGACCATACAGGATGCAGTAGTTTCGCAATACATGCTGCCAATTATATTGCCGGAGGAGATAACTCTGTTGCAGTAATTGAGCCCGATACAGTTTTGGAACCCCAGTATGCAGACGTACAGGTAGAAAAGAATGAAGATGGTTCATTTGAATTTAATAACATTCATTTTTATCCGCAGGGATGTATGACTGAGCCGACAGAAGATATTTTAATTTATGATTTTGGCAAGGTAACTATTTTTCAGAAGTTTGATAACAGCTATGACATGCTTTATTTGTGCACATCAGGTGATATTTCAAACATTTCAGATATTGGAGAATATCTTACAGAATCAAATGCAAAGTGCGAACTTATTTTAAGCGGTGCAAGTAAGGAAGAATTTCAGGAGTTTAAGAACAACGGATATACATGTATTGCCGTTTCAGATAAAAAGGAAATGGTGTGTCCATATGACCTGGCTGTAAAACTTGGACTCACCTTAAGAAGAAAAGGCATTGTTGATCCAGTATATCACAAAGACTGGACTTATGATGCGCTTCCATTTAAAAAGGAAGAAATTAAAGAAGAAAAGAAAGGTTTCTTCGGTAGTTTATTTGGAAAGAAGAAAAAAGATAAAAAGACAGAAGAAAGTATTCCTGTTCAAAATCCCCCAGTTAAAACTGAACCTGAGGGAGAAGAAGCAGGTCTTGCAGAAGAAAAATATCATGTAAAAGCAAATGAGTTTGGAAGCTTTGATGATTTTGAAGATGTTCCAGCTCCGGAAATAGCAGTTGAACTTAGTAAAAAGGAACAGAGAGCTGCTGAAAAAGCTGCTGAGAAAAAGAAAAAGCAGGAAGAAGAACGTCGTAAAAAAGAAGAGGCTGAAGCTAAAGCAAAAGCAGAAGCTGAGGAAAAAGAGAAAGCCAGACAGGAAGAACTCAAGAGGCAGGAAGAGCTTAAAAAGGCTGCTGAAGAAGAAGCACGTCAAAAGCAGCTCAAGGAACAGGCTGAAAAAGAACTGGCCGAAAAGAAAAAAGCTGAAGAAGAAGCTGCAAGACAGGCAGAACTAAAGAAACAGGCAGAGCTAAAGAAAAAACAGGAAGAAGAACGTAAGAAAAAGGAAACTGCAGAAGCGGCAGAAAAAGCCCGTCAGAAAGCTATAGATGAGGAAAGACGTAAAAAAGAAAAAGAAGAAACTGAAAAGCAGAGAGCCATAGAAGCTGAAAGAAGGAAAAAGGAAAAAGAAGAAGCAGCGGCAAAAGCAAAAGAAGAAGCTGAAAAGAAAAAAGCCGAAGAAGAAGCCCGCCGGAAAGAAAAAGCCGAAGAAGATGCCAGATTAAAAGCTGAACGTGAAGCCGAAAGACAGAAAAAACTTGAACAGCAGAAACGTGAACATGAGGAAAAAATGGCAAAACTGCAGGCTGAACGGGAAGAAAAACTTGCTGAGCAGAAAGCAAAGAAAGAACAGCTTCGTATGGAAAGAGAAGAAAAGGCTGAAATGAAGCGGCTCAAAAAGGAAACATCAGAAAAGCCATCGCTCAAAGAACTGATTAAAATGCCTAAATTCTCTGACAAAAATCATGGACGTGCAAGAAAGCTTAAAAACAATTTCTCTGGCCATATTTCAGTATTTGTTACAAGTTTTAGACACGGATGCGGAGCAAGTTACACAGCTGGTTCATTAGCAGTAGCTCTTGCTAACAGATATAACAGAGAAGTTTACATTGACAGAGCTGACAACAACGCCTCACTGCCAGATGATTATCTGGTTAAAGATATCAGCACGGAAGAAGACCGTTTTGAAGCATATAAAAGCGGACTTATTGTTTACGACCGCGGACCATACGAGAATGTAAGATCCAATGCTGTTGACAACTCAGATATGTTAAGAGCTGACCTCAATATTATGACTGTTACATATGAAGATCTTGGAAATGTAGCGAAGTTTATTTCAGAAGAAGAGAATCAGGCATACGACTGGCTGTTTGTATTTAATCATGTAACAGACAAAGAACGTCAGAAAGATATTGAGGCAGCAATGGATGGTTACAGTATTTTATTCCTGCCACAGCATGATTTTTCAGCAGTCACAGGACAGCTTCAGAAAGACTGGAACAACGTCATAGATACAATGGTAAACAAGTTTTAGTAAAGAGATGTAGAAAGGATGGGAGTCTTTAAACAGACTCCCGCAGAAAGGAATTTTAATGACTTACTTAATATTAGGATATGATTTTGAATGCAGAGAATTCCAATATCAAGGTCGAACGGTAAAAGGACTTGCATTCGAAGTAAAGACAAATGAAAAAATATCTGAGCGGAATAAACTTAATATAACAGTTGAATTATCAAAAAAGGGAGGATTCTGGATTCGTCTGCATCAAACTGCAAAAGGCATTAAAGTAGAACCTTATAAAAGTTATGCCTTAGTACCTTGTAAAGATGATCCATGTGGTCTTGAATTAGAGCAAATAGAAATTTCACATAAAGCACTAATGAAACATGCTGATTGTTTTGACGATAGCTTCAACTCTGGTGCATCATCAGAATACTATATAGAAGATCCTCCACAGAAAGGAAATATCTATGAAAAATAAACATAATTTAAAAGAGATAAATGTCTCTTTTGATAATGAACGCAATGAACTTCTTATTTGGATTCCACTGCTTATAAAAGAAAAACTCAACACTCTGAGCACAGAACAATTGCGGACATTACATTATATCTTAGGTTATAACTGTAAAGAAGAACCCACAGAATCATTGATAGAAGAATTTGAAGGCTATGGCTATGGTGAAAACATTGCAACTGAATTTATCAGCATTCTAAAAAGAGACAATTATTTAATCATTCAAAAACCATACTAAGCACCTTTGCATATTTGTTTACCTAAGTAAAGAAAGGAAAAAATATCATGAACAACACAAATAATAATGTTAACTCAACATTTCCTAAAACTCACAAAAAAATAATTATTGCTGAGAAGCCATCGGTTGCAATGAGCTATGCAGCAGCTTTAAATACACAATTATTAAGATATGACGGTTATCTTGAAGGTGATGAATGGATTGTTACATGGGCAGTAGGACATCTTGTCACAATGTCTTATCCGGAAAAATATGATGAGGCATATAAAAACTGGAATCTTGATGATCTGCCATTCATTCCGCAGAGATATTTATATGAAACACTCCCAAACACAAAAGACCAGTTCAACGTGATAAAGGGACTCTATAACAGGCCAGACATTGACGCAATCTATTATGCTGGTGATTCTGCAAGAGAAGGACTTTACATACAGATGCTTATCAGAATGATGGCTGGACACAATCCAAACGCAAAAGAACTTGTTGTATGGATTGATTCGCAGACAATGGATGAAATCAGAAAAGGTATAAGAGAAGCAAAACCGCTGTCTGCATATACAAACATGTCTGCAAGCGGATTTATCCGTGCAATTGAGGATTATTCAACAGGTATCAACATTTCAAGAGCGCTTACATGTAAATATCAGGAAAGTGTTGGGCTTAAGGGTTCAATTGCAGTAGGCAGAGTTATGACCTGTGTACAGGGAATGGTTGTGGAAAGAGAAAGAGAAATTAAAAACTTTGTCGCAACAAAATTCTTCAAAGTAAAATCACGTATCCCAGTAGGAGACGGCTATGTCGAGGCAGAATGGAAAGTAAGTCCTGAAAAACCGCACAGCAACATGTATGGCAATAATGGATTTTTAAACAAAGAGGATGCTGAGAAATTTGCCGCCGGACTGCCAAGAACACTTTCAATAGAAAATCTTGACATTAAAAATAAGAACTCGTATGCAGATCAGCTGTTTTCTCTTGCAAGTTTACAGAGTACGTGTTCAAAGCTGTTTCATATTTCTCCAGACCAGACATTACAGACGGCACAGAGACTTTATGAAGCAAAACTTACTACATATCCAAGAACCGATGCAAGAGTATTATCAACAGCAGTTGCAAAGGAAATCGGCAGAAACGTTTCAGGATTGTCGGGACTTCCGAAGTATACAGATGTTGCAAACAAAATTCTTGCAGGCGATCCAACATCAATTATTGGCAGTAAACGATATGTTGATGACAGTAAGATTTCAGACCACTATGCAATTATTCCGACCGGACAGAACTTGTCAGCACTTTCTGCGATGTCAGATATTGACCAGTCTATTTACTATCTGATTGCATCAAGATTTTTAGCAATATTTATGCCGCCAGCAGTATATAAAAAGGTTGAGCTTGTTGAGAACTGTGGCGGAGAACGTTTTTATGCAGGTGGCTCAACACTCATTGATCCGGGTTATATGGCGCTTACAGGTATCCCAAATGGCAGCAGCAAGCTTCCAGCAGCAGTTGAGTCATTACAGCCGGGGCAGCAGTTCCCATGTCAGATAGCTTTATTTGCAGGAGAAACAACGCCTCCAAATCGTTATACATCAGGTTCAATGATTACAGCAATGGAGAACGCAGGCAATTCTCTTGAAGAAGAGACTTTAAAGGGTGTGCTCAAAGACTGTGGAATTGGAACATCATCAACAAGAGCAGCAATCATAAAAAAACTGGATGACATAGGCTATATAAGCATTAACAAGAAAACTCAGATAATGACACCAACTGATACAGGTATTGCCATTTATGAAATCATTAAAAATTCCATTCCCGAGCTGTTAAACCCAAAGATTACAGCACAGTGGGAAGAAGGCTTGAATGGAATTGTAAAAGGACAAGTTAATCCAAATGAGTATCAGAATAAAATCCATGAGTATGTAAGAAATAAAGTCAACGACATCAAGAATATGACTATTTCAGATGACTTTTCTGCATACATAAAGACTTTTAACATTGAAACCAAGAAAAAGCCTGGCCAGAAAAAAGTGGAAGCAGAAGCATACCTGAATGTTCCATATGAGGATAAGGATAAGGTAAAAGAGCTCGGTGCTTTCTTTGATATGAAAAACAAAATGTGGTTCGTGCCTAAAGGAAGATCTACTGAACCGTTTGCAAAATGGCTTACAAATGCAAAGACTGTGAAGAAAATCAGACTGGATGTGCCATTTGAAGATAAGGACGCCGTAAAGAGTCTTGGCGCCAGATGGGATAAGGACAGAAAAACTTGGTACATCTTAAGCACTATGGACAAAAACACTTTCAGCAAATGGATCCCCAAAGACGGTAACACAAAAATGCCAGCAAGCGCAGCAAATGCAAAGAAAATAGCAATTAAAGTGCCATTTGATGACAAAGATGAGGTTAAATCACTTGGAGCCAGATGGGATAAGGACCACAAAACTTGGTACATCTTAAGCACCATGGACAAAACGAAATTTGCAAAATGGCTTAAATAATTTAAAAAAAGCCGGGTTTTTCTTTGGACAAATTCGGCTTTTTAAATATTATATAGACAGATAATATTTTATATTGAATTTTGTGACCACAGTACTATAATACAAGCATAAAGTACTATAAAATATAAAAAATCCTGTGTTTAGGATATTTTCTTAATACAAAAGAAAGGGAAGTTTTTCAATGACTGATTTTACAACATTATCATCATTCAATCTTGCTATGGTTGAGGACTATGAAAGATGTCTGCGCTTAAACAAAAACATGCCAAAGACTTATTTTAACGGATGTTCAGCAGTAGTAAAAAATGAACGTGCAATCATTTTGTTTAAATATTTCTTTGAAAAGCTTGTTCAGTGGACACCGCTTGAAATTATCAATTATCTGTCAAAGGATGTAATTGATAAAGCAAAACTGGCAAAAGCATATTCAGCAATTGATTATCCGCCTGAGTTTTCAAAAAGAGATTACTTTTACATGGCAAAACTCTGTTATCCAGATGAAGTGGGCTCACTGTTTAATTACAGAGACCTTATCATTCTGAGATATAAAAAGGTGCTTGAATCAGGAAAATCATTCCCAAAGAAATACTTTGATGCACCTGATGGAAATGATAAAGCAAGAATCATTATGCAGCATGCGCTGTTTACTAGCGAAAAGAGATTTAAAAATGTGGATGAGCTTTACAGTTATTTTGCTGATAAGAAAACAAGCAATGAATTTCTCACAAAGAATAAACTCAAGAATATCTGCACAATAAGTTTTCCAACGCCTCTTGACTATGCGCATTATTCACTGGCACCGGAACAGAGAGAGGATGCTTATTACAATATGTATAAAATCAATAATTTTCTTGCACAGAATGGCATTAAATTATAGAAAGCATAATAACGCTTAAGAAGAAAGGAGGCCTGCCACATGAAAATGATGACGCCAATAGACGGAATGAAAGATAATACAGGAAATGTGTTCATTAGAATATCTGATGACAAAAATCAAATATATGATTACAGATATATTCTGCGACAGGCTGGCTTTGAGTTCAATAAACGTTCCGGCGACAAGAGCTTTTATGAGAAGAAAACGGATGAAAAGGATGGCAGAGAATGGGAATTATACTGCAAAAAGGAAAAACTTCGCTGTGATGTAATTCCCGAGCAGTTCACCCGCTCTGCTGATTATCGAAAAGATTTTTTTAAGGTAGCAAAGCCCGCTGTTGAGGCAAAATACCGATGTGCTTATTGTGGGCGAAAATTCACTTATAAAAACATTACTGTAGATCATATTATTCCGGTTAATCAGATGCAGTACAGTAAAAAAGCCAGAAAACTGGCAAAAAAAATTGGAATAGAAAATGCAAATGATACTAAAAATCTTGTAGCAGCATGCAGATCGTGTAATTCTAAGAAAGGAATTAAAATGGGAAGCTGGGTATACAAAGGAATTATTGGAAAATCAGAGACATTATGGAAAATAAGAATGGGTGTACGCTGGGCATTTGCCACTGTTGCAGCATTATTTATTGTGACAGAATTTATGAAACTCACTACATTTGGGCACATGATGGTATCAGCACTTTTAAAATAGGGCATTTTTGTTTGCAAGATAAACAGATGCCTTATTTTTGTGTCTAAAATCCATTTTTATCCTGTATCTAATTAAATTGACATATATAAAGGAGGAAAAATTATGTCACTAACTATGAGCAGTTTTAATCGTAAAAATGCCTGCGTAAATAATGCAGGCGGAGTAATGAAACTTCAGTCAAGGGCAAATCGTTTTCTTGATGAGGCTATCATCATGAAAGGGATCATTGTAGATTACCTCAAGGGTGATTTGCAGTTTGGTTCTGTAAAAGAGCTGGAGCAGATAATCGCTGACAGCTACGTTGAAATTGATGACGTAGATGTTTCGCAGGAAGCATACGAACACAATCTGGCAAAGCAAATCTTTCGTTACTGCAAGTCAGAGCGAAGACACAAAAGCTGTAAGATTGCTTTCCCGGATGCAGCTATCAGCATTGACCTGTCAGGGTTTGTTGAAACTCAGTTTGATGGCGTTGAAGAAATCAATGTAAAGTTTGACTTTATTATTGATGATGGCGCAAACCTTGAGGGAGTAATCCTTAAGACAGGCACGCCAAAGCTTGGTGTTTCTGATAGAGCCAAGAGGAACGTTTATAACGAAATTCCTCTGTATCTGGGATTGAGAGCCCTTCGTTCTCTGATTCCAGAGGGTGAAACAAGAAGAATAATATCATCGTATTACTATATGAAAAAGCCGAAGGATACTTCAGCATCAGCATATAATGACGATTATTTTTCATCGGCACCTACGAGGAGTCTGATTGAGGATTACACAAATATTCCTCAGGCACCTGAGACAGAGCTTGATACTTTGTTCAAAGCCCAGCTTGACAAATATGCCGTTGGCTACGAAAAGGATGAGCTCGACGAAGAAAGTGACTGCAAACACTGTCCGAAGTATGCAGTATGTTTTTACAAACCAATACCTGAAAAGTCCAAGGAACTTGAGGTAAAGGCAAGAGAGAAGCATAAGCTTAACGACGAGCAGCAGGCAATCGTTGATGCCAGAAACGGTATCTTCATTGTTAATGCAGGCGCAGGCTCAGGTAAGACAGAGACAGCAATCAAACAGAGAACTGTTTCTATCATTGAGGAAGAACTTGCTGACATGATAACCCGCTATGAAAATGGCGAGGATATTGACAGTGAGATTGCGGCCGAGGAACAGACAAGTTCCTTAGCCGATTTTCTTGCCAGCTAAACAAAAGAGAGGCTCTGATTTTATTAGAGCTTCTTTTTTTATGCTGTGAATCACTCGGCAATTTGATTACCGAGGATTCTTATTTGAATTTCTAAAACTCATATTTATTATGTAACTAATTAAATGTCATATAAATAAAGGAGGAAAATATTATGGCAAATAATAACGAAAAGAATACTTTGACACAGAACTACGTAAAAGGTTTGATAACCGATTATGATTTCGTGAGAAGTCATATTATTACAGCTCTTATCAGTAAGGAGAGAAAAGAGAACGAGGAACGTCTAACCGGCCCGCATACAACTGTTTGTGGCGACATAGTTATGGGTTACAGGATTCTCTTAGAGAAGAGCTCAATTTACATCACAGGGCAGCTGGATGAGGTATATGCAGGTCTCTGGGGTAGAAGCAAAACGAACTTGCTTTACAGACAGGCGGAAATTAATACTGCATTGATGCCAGAAGTATTTGGTCCAATGCTTCCAACAATAGCGCAGATGGAAAATAAAAAGACATGGGAACTATTACATACCTCAGAAACCTTTTACAAAGATTTTCTTGAAGAGGTTGAAAATGATATAATGATCGTCACTAATTCATTAATGTCATGGGGCGCCATAAAAGTTCTATACTCACAGAATGTGAAGAATTTTGCGAAAGAACACGGCGGCTGCTACATCATCCCGTCATCCATCCATGAATGTCTGTTTATTGGCAAAGATTATACTGATGAAACAGGCTGCATGGCAGCCGGTAATGAATTGATTAAAGAAATAAACCGCAGTGAAGTTAAACCTGAAGAAGTGCTTTCGGACCATTTATATTTTATGGATGAGGATGGAGAATTCTCGTTTGTAAAGTAAACCAGAAAAAGAGACAGTCATTTTGGCTGTCTTTTTTTTACGTATACACAGTCTAAAATCCATATTTATTTTGAAACTTATTTTCATAATTATAAAAAATAAAGGAGGAAAAAATATTATGGAAAAAAGAGAAATTACAAAGGCAATGAAAGATGCATGGGTACAGCACTTACTAAGCAAATTTTTACTCATCACTTTCACTGACGCAGCCGCAGCAGAAATGAGAACTCGTCTGGCAGGTGCATTTTTGACAGAGGGTTACGAGATTGATCCTGAGAAAATACCAACTATGACATTTAACTCATTTGCCATGGATCTTGTAAAGGAGTTCTACACAGACCTTCAGTTCCAGAAGATACCGATTGTTGTAGATACCAACCCTACAAGAGAGGCAATGGGTATTCTGCCCCTTATCACAAGAGATAAGGTTGACGGCTTAAATTACAATGTTGCAGTTGAGTCCCAGTATGGTGCACTTACAATCGCAATCAAAGTATTTAAACTGATAAAGTCAAGCAGAATTGACTTTAGCCAGCCAGGCGCAACAGAGGAATTTGCCAACAAGTTCCTTAGACCTGCAAACTTATACAAATACATGTCTGACCAGAGCATTGAGCAGCTGGTAGACCTGTATCAGGAGTATGAGCAGATTCTCACTTCACAGGGACTGCTTACATTTGCAGATCAGGAACCAATGGCACTGTCAGTTCTTGATATGCATCCGGACCAGCTTGCAAAGTTTGGATTTGAACACATTGTTGTTGACGAGTTTCAGGACTCATCAGACATTCAGATGGAGTTCATTAAGCTCTTTGCAGACTGCCCGACAGTTAAGGATATTATGGTAATCGGTGACGATAACCAGAGTATCTACGGTTTCCGTAATGCCAATCCTGACAACATGATCCACTTTCAGGAGAAGCTTGGCAAACCGGTAACATCTCTTCTTATGACACAGAACTACCGTTCATATGAGGAGATAATTGACCTTGCGAATAAGCTGGTTGCGCTTAATGTCAATCGTATTGACAAGCCACTTGTTGCAGCAAAAGGCGCTGGCGGAGCTGTTTCAGTTAGGGGATTTTACAATGAGCCTGATGAGCAGAAATACGTCGCTGACAACATCAAGAAGCTGCTTGGAGATGGTTATAAGCCGGAAGACATTGCAATCATCACATTCTCTAAAAAGGAGTTGATGAAATTTGCAGCCGCATTTTCAAAGGAAGGAATTCCTTGGGTAATGATGGCCCCGGTAAAGGTCATTGAAAACAGCAGAGTTCTGGCAGCAATATCATTGGCAGATGCTTTCTATGAACCAGAGGCAACTCAGTCATATTTTAACTACCTTGTAGCGAAGTATGATGGCAAAATCCTTGAAGAACTCACCGATGATGAGATTAACAAGGAGATAGAGGAGCTTCGTTCAACATTTAGTGGAATTGATAATGCTGCGTTTAATTTCCAGCAAAAAACATTCCACGACATGCTCGAAGCACTGGATCCTGAAAAAGTAGACGAAATCTACCAGAAATGGTTAGAGCAGGTCTATGAAAACGAGGATCTTCCGTCTGAGCTTCAGTTCATCCAGAATTTCAAACGTTTTGGCAAGAACACAGAGCTTAAGATGGATCAGAAGTATGAAGGTGTTGCTCTTACGACAGCTCATTCTTCAAAAGGTCTTGAGTGGAAGGTAATTTTCAATTCAATTTCAAGCTATGATTCCAAGAGATACCTCTATGGAAGACATCAGGATGAGGTTGAGGAGAAAAGACGTCTACTTTTCGTTTCAATGACAAGAGCAAAGGAAAAACTGTTCGTAACCGGCCAGTATAAGTTCTGTACTGACGAGAAGAATGGTGACATCTACAATAGATTCCTCAAGGAACTGTATGAGATAGTCGATCCTGAACTTAAGTCATACGTGCCAGTCGATCCAATGAAAGCTATCCGTGAGGAAGAGCGTCGTCAGGAGAGAAACAGAAAAGCGCGTGAGAAGAGAGCTGCGCAGAAAGCTGCCAAAGCAGTGGATGATGACAGTAACATTGACATGAATGCTAAGTCAAGACCTATGACCGCAAAGGAAAAGGCTGAGTACGAAGCACTTGTCAAGAACTCTGTTCAGGCAACGTTATTCTCTTAAAAGGAGCTAAACACAAAAAGAGTAGTCATATGACTGCTCTTTTTTTTTGCGGAATGAAATTATTACCGTTCACTTATCAAAACTCATATTTATTGTATAAGAAATCGTGAACAAAGCAGTGTTTCTTTATTAAGCACAGACTATTTTGGACAAAACCGCCATTTGGAATATTACTAATATAGGAACATTTTGTATTAATGAGGTATTTGAATGATTAGCGAAACATCACTGGCCGCTGAACAAACAGCATTTCTAAATCTGCTGTGCAGGGGGCCTGAATGCGGAAATATAATTAAATACAGCATAGCAGGAAAAAAGGTTAAAAGGACAAGTGCGTCCAGCAGAACGGAAGCTCTTGTGTCAACAGTAAACAACGGTAATACATATGTAACAGTTAATTCATTTTCCGGAGTTAAGAGAAAAAACAGCAACCTTTTTGCAATTAATGGTATTTTTATTGACATTGACGGACATGATTTGAAGCCTGATGAGATAGAACAGGCGAAAATCAACACCGTGAGTGCTATTAACAATGCCATTAAAGAAGGAAGACTCTGCAATTATACAGCAATGACAGATTCAGGACGTGGAATAGGTCTGTTATTTTTGTATGACAGAAGTATTTCTGCCCACGGGAATACTGAAAGACAGATTAAGTTTCATAAGAGTCTTTACAACAAAATGATTAAGCTTATTGAAAAACTGTTAAATGAATATAATGGCGTAATGCTGTCGGTGGACAAGGGTGTAAAGGACGCTGCCCGTCTGTGCGGACTTCCGGGAACATACAATTACAATGCGCGTGCATACAGAAAGAATATAAAGATTAATCCGGATGCAAGATATTCTCTGAGCCAAATTGCTGACATCTGCGGATTTGAACCTACAAAGAAGCAGAAAAAGAAAGTAAATAAAGACATAAGAAATGTTGAAGGTCTTGGCCAGTCGCGTGCAGACAAGCTCAGAAGACTTCAGGCATCAAGGAAAGACTGGCAGGGTTATCATCACCAGTTATGCTTTATCTACTATAATACTGTCAAATTATATATGGATGAAAGTGAAGCTGCAGCAGCTCTTGAGGAATTCAACTGTAGTTTTGCTGACTATGGAATTGACAGGACTGAAATCAGAGGCATTATCAGAAGTTCAAAGGGGAATGGTGCAGCATATTGCTTTACGAACGCATACATCATGAATTCACTGAACTTAAATGAGAGAGAAGCTGCAGAGTTTAAGTTTGAAACAGCAGAGAGCAGGGAATTAAAGAAGATTGAAACATTAAAGAAGAAACTTGCAAGGGACAAAATGGTTGTCCATGCAATTTTGAGCTGCGAGACATACAACGAGGTTGTATGTCTTACTGGCGTGGCATTAAGAACTGTAAAGAGAATTGCAAGCAAATATTTCTGTGGACATACTAACGGGGTTATCAAAAAGCTTGAAGATGTGGACTGGGGAATGTTTGACATCAACCGTTATTATGTTTGCGAAAAAAGTGCCAAAAATTGCCATGTGGATGTAAATGAGTATATACATGACACTTCAGATAAGCAGATCGCTGTTGACAAGAGTACTGTTGAGAGAAGCGCTTCTACTAACATAGATGATTTATGGAATGAAGCTGGCCAGAATAAGACATCATGCAATATTGTTCACACTGACGGAATTGACTTTGAAATAGAAGAAACTGACAAACAGGATGATGACTTGGCATTTGATGATGACGATAATGACCGTGAAGATATGTCATATCATCACAGTAGCATCATGGAAGTGATTATCAAGAATCATAACATCAAGATGCCAGTGTCAACATCCTTTGAGGAAAAAGATTATTCTGACGATAATATCTGTTACGTTGATGAAGTAAAACATTCTTATGGCTTAAGCTTTCTTTCATATTTAAACGTAATAATGGAAAGCAACATGAAGCGTGTAACAGAAATTACAAAGGACATGCTGTATCATATGACAGATAAATCGCTTCTGGAGCAGGCGCTGTCAGGACTTGATTATTTAGCTGACCAGTATTCATATGATCCGGAACTTAAAGCTGCAGTATATGACATTGAACATATGATGCGTGCAGTGGAGAATGGACATTTTTCTTTCAACCTTCACGGATTAATGTCATCAGTTCCTGAAGCACATGATACATACCCAGTAATGTATGAACCAGTTGACAGCATTGATACAATGTTTGACAAGCTCAAAGACGACTTTGACGGCTGTAATGTAAAAACGATAACTGACAATGCAGAAAATGTACGCAAGTGGTTTAAAGTAATCATTGCAAGCAGAGGCTGGAGAGAATGTATTATTGACGGAGTAACCATTTTCAGGGATGACCTTGTAAAAGCAATGAAACGTCTTAACATCAATGATATGTGCAGTATCATAAACAAAGCAGGTGCACTCAAGGGTTACAAGTGGCACAAGAAACTGTATGTACAGGACACATTCATTGAGTACAGAGAATTGTTCTACAGACAGTGTGCAGCAAAAGGATATATGTAAGAAAAATAGACAGATAATGAATGTAGAGAGACAGCAGACAAATTGTCTCTCTTATCTTCTGTCTATAAACGCCATATTTATTGTGTCATATAAAATAATAATACAAGGAGGAAGACATTATGACACTAAAAGCATTACTGATTAGTTTAGAAACGATACAAGCTGGAATGAGTGAAAAAATAAGATCACAGCTAAAATTATCTAAGGAATTTGGAGAACTTACATCTTATTACAGGGACGTTCCTTATGCAGAAAGGGGACTATTTTCTAATTCAGCTATAATGATGAGATCTGACAGCAAAGAATGCACCGTTCAGGAATTTATTGACAGGGCATATCTGTTTCTCCAAGAACACAGGTATTCATCAGAAGCTTCTATACTTATTGATGGCAGAAGTATTTTAGCACTTAAAGAATGTGGCTGGAAGATAACACCCATTACCACCAATATTGATCTTGAAACTTTCATAAAAGATTCTATTAAATGGAATAAAAATTGGATGAAAACCTTTTATGAAAATGAAATTTCCAGTGTAGAATTTCCAGCAATGAGTTCGGATTACTGGAATGACTATAGAGAATATCTAAATATAGTAAGAATGAGCTTTAGGCTTATTGTCCATGCTAATAAAATCACCGGTGATAAAATTAGAAAAGGTATATTTATGGAAGCTGTTAATGAGGTTATGCCAAAGCTCGAAGAGGATGATTTCTGCGAATGGATTAAGTATGATTATCGTACTATCTGTCCAAAATATCATGACGCGGATAATCCTTACTGGCGGATTCCTGAAAACATGGATAAGCTCAAATACTGTCCTTACTGCGGAAAAGAAATAAGGATAGCAGAGTAACAGAAAGAAAGACTGGCATAAGCTGGTCTTTTTTTTACGCTTAAAATCCATCTCTATTGCGTAGTCAATTAATCACAAAATAAAACAAAATAAAGGAGGATAAGCTTATGATTAAAATAGGAATTGATTTTGATGATGTGCTGGCAGGTTTTGTTAACATTGCCTGTGAGCTCTGCAACAAGGAACGTGATACTGCATATACAAAGGAAGACATTACTGCATGGGGATATGATACATGTCCTGCAGCAAAGGATGTATCGTCATATTACAATGATGACAGAGTATATGAGATGCAGCAGGTACAGGCTAACACAAAGATGTTCATGCGAATGCTCAGACAGAAAGCCGATGTGTATATCATGACAGCAGTACCGCCTGAAAGAATGTCATATAGGGCAAGTCAGATTAAGGAAGCGTTTCCTGATTTCCCTGATGACCATATCTTAATGGGCGCAGCAAAGAACCTTGTAAAATTTGACATCATGCTTGATGACGCGCCTCATAATATTCTTAAAAGCTGTGCAGAATTTCCAGTCGTATTCAGACAGCCATGGAACAGGGATTTGTCAGGCATACTTTCTGTTAACAACTATGAGGAATTCCTTGTACTTGTTGATCAGATAAAGAATTCGTATGTTGACACATTCATCAAACTTGAACAGCCGTCAATAATTGCACTTGTCGGACCAAGTGGCAGTAATAAGAAACTGCTTGCAAAAATGCTTGCGGCAAAGACAAACAGCGCTATTGTCAAGTCAGGCGATACTGATGGAAACGATGAACAGATTGTTTCCACATATTATGCTGGCAGAAAATACAGTCTGTCAAAAGCTGAGATTGATGAAAATCTTGGAAATGACAGAAATGTAATTGTTGCTGTTGATATGTGCGGGGCAATGGCTTTGAAACGAAGTTATCCTGTCACACTGGTATTCTGTAAAGCTCACAGAGAAAACATGATTCTTGATATTCTGTCAAGAGAAAGCATGTCCATTGTCGAAAAGAAAAACAGACTGCTTTCAATGGAACAGGAACTCAAGAATGAAAAACTCTGTGACCTGACAGTAAGAACAGACTGTCTGGATGAAGAGAGTATCGAAAAGATGCTTGAACAGATATTCAGGTAAACAAAAAAAAGGAGAGCGGCAGTAATGTTGCTTTCTTTTTCATTGTACAAAACTCATATATGTAGTAGTATAAAACAAATAGGAGGATAAGACAATGTCTACAATAAAACATGAAAACGACTTAAAAAGAATAAAACTTCCAGATAAATTACCAGAAATAGAAAAAGATAAGGTACAGGAAGCAATGGACAGTATTCAGAATGCCCAAAAATCATTGAATAATAATTCTTTTGATGGAATTACTAATTTAAGAGGAATGGAAATTCCGAATAAGATACTAGAAGTGAAAGAAGAAATGACTCAGAATGTGCTGGGACCAGATGCGTTTGGCAACACCAATAATTTAGGCAATGTAAAGCTGCTTGAAAAACTTGCTTTGGAAGAAATAGATCTTAGCAACGAAAGAAAAGTAGATGATGATGCGTTTGCAGGATATAAAAATCTAAAAGAAATAAAACTGTCAGATGACTTGGAATCAATAGGCTGTAATGCTTTTAGGGATTGCAAGTCAATTACAAACCTTTTTATTCCAAACAGTGTTGAAAATATTGGCAATGGTGCATTTGCCGGATGTGAGAACTTATCTGAAATAGATGCGTCTGAAAAACTGCTCGCAAACATTGATATTGACTCTGTATTTGAAGGAACTGGCCTTGACATGGACAAAATGCATGAGATTGCTGATAATTACAGAGAAGAGCATCAGCAGGAATTTGATGATATGGATGATATTGAAAATAAAGATATTGATGACGAAGACCATGATGATCTGTAACAAATAAACAAAAAAAAAGAAGAGACCTTAATTGGTCTCTTTTTTAGTTTATACCATTGCAAGCAACTGACTTCTTACTTTATTTGTAACGTAAGAAATTGTTGACTTAGAACAGCCAATCTCACCAGCAAGGGTTCGACAGTCTTTCTGGTCAACAAAACTGCCGATGACAATAGCTCTGTCCCTGTCAGATAAAGATTGAATTACTGTCATAGCAGCATTAGAAGATGCAAGAGACATTTCCTGCTTCTCATGAAGTACTGCCGGGTCTGCTTTTGATGACGTGTCTGTTAACAGATAGTAGTCATCAAACTCTGCGAATGCAGTACGCAGGCTCTTAACAGACCTTTCTGAAACACCGCCAAGAGCATCTGCAACTACTTCGTCTGGATCGTCCAAATCAACAGTATATCCTGAGTTTTTTCTCATACGGACATACTTTATCATCTGGGTTTTGTCCAGATTTGGATAAAATGTCTTAGCATATTCTAGCACAATAAGTCTGTACTGGTTTCGCAGGTAGAAGTTCATCCAGTGGCTGTAAAAATCCGCCACAGTTGAATGGTCTGAGAAATCAGAACCAAACTTTTCAAATGAAAAGCTGGTGCGCAGACAATCAAATGCTGCTGTCCAGAGACGGTCTTCGACGTCTTGCTTTGGAATAGATTCATAAACTACTTCCAAAGCTTTGTAGCCATAAAAACCATGCATAGTATCCATAATGAACCTTACGGCATTTCTTGTACGATGCCATCCGAGAACTGCGTCTGCATGAGCAAGAAAACGATTATAATTTCCGTTATCGCGCTCTTCAATACAAAGGACTAAATGCTCCATGCCTGACATCTTTGAAAAATCTTCGCTGTCTTTAATTTCCTCGACAGTCTTTTTTGAAAAACCATTATTATCCATATACATTTCCTCCTTTTATTTTTATTTTTAAATATATGAATTCATAACAAATATGGATTTTTAATAAAAATATGTGAGTAGATTTAGGACAAAATCAGAAAAGTAAATATTATATATGTAAGAAATATACGAAAGAGAGATATGATTTATGAAAATATTTGAGATTATACCTGACCAGAACTACACGATGGTCAGTACAATAGCAGAACTTGCGGATAAAGGTGTTGATGTCCACAAAATGATAAATGGTGGAAGTCCTGAAGATAGTGCGAGATTACAGGATACACTGCTTCAGTCAAGCACAAAAATAGAGAAACTTATGCATGGTGATAAACTGCCAACATTCTGCTTGAGTACAACGCCTGATAACAAAGTATTTGCTGCATTAGGCTTTAGAAAAGAGCTTACAAAGGAAAACCTTTGTAAGGAAAGAGAGAAACTTGAAAAGATTGAGGATAAAACTAAAAATAATCTGGACTATCTGCTTGTTAACATTCATCTGATGTTCATAGAAAGTCTGTTCAATACAAATTACTTTGATAATCCTGAAACAAAGGATATGTTTGATGATGTAGACGACGACCTTTTCGAGGATGCTGATGAGCCAAAGAAAACAGATATTTATCAGACAAAAGATCCGAAGCTCAATAAAATAATGTTTCTTATTAATAATATGAAGGAATTCGGTCTTATTGGAAAGAAGGCTGAGCTTTATAAAACAGGCCAGATATTTTATGTAGATGTAGCCAAGATGTCTGAAGCTGACAAGGAAAAGACAAAAATGCTTCTTGGTGAGGCTGATTTTTCAAGATCAATGGCCAAGCCGGGATATATTCATGAGCACTGCCAGAGATGGGCTGCTTTGTAATTCAGCAAAATCCATATATATTGCGTAATCTTATAACAAATAAAAATTAAAGGAGGTACGTAATATGGCAGTAAGAGTTGATGAAAATGGCAACTACGAAGTCATTATTCCTGAGAATTTTTCAGGAACTGTCGCTGATTTATGTCAGCTGATAGCTGCGGCCAAAGAGAATTAACGTTCTCGACCCGAAATGCTTAGCATAAGGGACAATTTTATAACATGCCGCAGGTATTTTTAAATATAGCTGTGGGAAACCAATTAACAATTTTTAGGGCACAAAGGCCCAGATAGGAGAAAAAATTATGGCAAACAACACAACAAAAGCACAGGTACTCATTGACAACATGCAGGTTCTCGATCTTGTTACGGGAGTTAAGTATGAAGTTTCTGTATCTGATATGGTTAATCTCACTGAGATGGTACCAGAGGGTGAGGACAGAGAGCCAAGAACAATGCAGCTTCCAGTAGAGGCAGCTATGAAGGTTCTCAAAGTTCTTTACGATCCTCGTAATAATAAGGTGCCTGAAGGATATACCGTAGCTGACGGTGTATTACTTAAGTATGGCGAGCCAGCCACTGCTCAGGGACAGCTTGAATTCATTAGTGTTCTTACTGTTATGGCAGGTGAAGTTATTCTTACAGCCAAGACCAAGGACAAAGCTGATGGAAAGGTAGAGGTTTTTGCATATCGTCCTCTTGAGGACAAATTTGCAAAGCTTACTTATCCGGTAAGTTCCGTCAGAGTGATTGAGGAGTTAAGCGATAACAATCGTTTAATTGTTGAGATTACTCAGACCGAGGAGAAAGTAGCTCTTGATGATGAGGGCGAGGATATCCTCAAGAACGGCGAGAAGGTTGTTCTTGTTGATACCTCTATGGAGCTTATGATCCACACAAGAGGTGTCAAAGCAGAGTTCGTTGACATTGACGGACCTGTTGACAGGGTGATGCCTGTCGAGAATACTGACAACGTTTTTGCTGTCGAGTCTGACAGCATCCTTACTTATGACGAGTATGGATGTGGCACACGTCAGCTCAAGGATCGTGACCGTACAAAGGTTACGATTTATGGTGTTGACGCAGATATTGACATGGACTGGGGTCCATCAATCTGTGAGTTAGCAAACACTTCTGTGCCGGGCAAACTCACAGCGGCAACTAAATCTGCTGCAACCGGCGATTTTATTCTTCGTACAGAGAATACTCTGTATGTACAGAATAGAGGCCACAACAGCAGAGTTGTGACAGCAGCTGTGCTTAAAACCGTACCTGATGCTAAGTATCTTATTGACGCTGACATCAGAAACGGAAGTGAGACTTATGTCTTAGCTGATGGAGACTACAATGTAGTCACTGTCAAGAAGACTAAGACATACGATCGTGGTGACATCATCACGGTCGAGTAGTCGGCAGTAAACCACAAGAGGAGACTTCATTACGAGGTCTCTTCTTTTTTTACTCATTGGACAGCAAACTCCATATCTATTATGTATTTTCATATTAAAAAATAAAGGAGGAAAAAGATTATGAACAATGCAGAACTTACCAACAAGGAATGTGACTGGAAGGATGAAAATGGTTATGTAACAGCTGTTCCAAATCACACTTATATTAAACTACGCCTTGTTAAAAGTAACGCAGCAAATGGAAAAAACGAGACCATTATCATGCAGGCAAATGATGATGGTAAAACCTTTTCCATTATAAAAGGCGATACTGGAAGAAGGTATGGCCGCCGTGCTCCAAAGAAAATCCCTGTAGTGTATTCCATGGAAGCATGGGACGATTATTTTTGGGACAAAATTAACAAGGACTGGCGTGTCAAAGGTCTTGAAGAAACAAAAGAAAAGACCATTGAAAAAAGACAAGGTGACTTTACCGGAGTGGATCCTGATGTAAAGGATGTTCTTGAAATTTTGCTTGGTGCCGCAAACAAGGTCATTGAGGAACAGTACTCAATTAATATTGAGGATATTCCTGATGAGGACCTGAAACGTGGACAGGAAATCATTACTGAGTTGTCACAGGCTGGCGAAAACATTTCTGTAGCGGAGTTCAACAATATGCTGACAGAGCTTTGGCTTGCTGTTCCCCGTGTTATTCGAAAAGTTAACAAGGAAAAAGTCTTTAACAAAACTGAATTTCAGGCAAAGCTTGAAAAGGAACAGGAACTCCTAGATTTCTTAATGGCCATGTTACGTGGTAAAGGAAATACTGTTGTTGATAACGGTAATATCCTTACTCAGAACAATCTTATCTGGGAGCCGGTTTCTGATAAAGAAGTTGCAATGCTTAAGGATAAGATGGGAGACCAGAGAGCAAGATTCCTCAGAGCATGGAGAGTAACAAATACTGTTACTGAAAAGCGTTTTGACGAATACTGTAAATCCAGAAACCTTACTGAAGATAATGGAATTACAGAACTTTTCCATGGTTCAGGCACTCCAAACTGGTGGTCAATTGCTACCAATGGACTGTATCTTAATCCATCAGGAGTCCAGATACATGGAAAGGCATTTGGTTACGGTCTTTACTTTGCGCCTTATGCAAAGAAATCCATTGGTTACACATCTTCATATGGTTCTTACTGGGAGCATGGAGATGCATCAAGGGGTTATCTGGCAGTGTTCAAGGTTGCAACCGGAAACATTTATGATGTGTACGGCGAAGGCAATGGCAAAGCGCCTCATAATTATGAGGACTTTCATGAGGATCATCCTGATAAAGACTGCTGTTGGGCTTACAGTAGGAGCACATATGGAAATAGTTATCTCTGTAACGACGAGGTAATTGTTTATCGTGAAGATCAGGCAACTATCAAGTATCTGATTGAATTTTCTGCATAGGAGGTGGCAGTATGATAACACGCGCACAGGAACAGGTTCCTGAGCTTGATGAGCAGCTTGAAATTTTAGCAATGGAAAAACTCCATAAAAAATGGAGACGAAAAATGACCATTGAAGAAATGGAAGCCGCCTGTCAGCAGGAACAAAGGTAAACAAAAGAGAGACTGTTTTTACAGTCTCTTTTTTTTTACCGTGTGTTTATTAAAATCCATATTTATTGCAAAGAAACATTAAGAAAGGAATGGAAACAACAATGGAATGGTCATGGTGTAAAGAATTTTGTCCAGAAATGGCTACATATAACAAAGTTTATAAGATTAAGAAAGGCAAGGGACTTTTAAATCATATTAAACTTGTTGGTGACAAAAAACAGGTAAAATACTGTGAGAAAAAAGAAAGAGAATATTTTGCCCAGACAAATGTGGGAGCAGAAGTTATTTTTGTAAACGGAAATGAGTATAACGGGCCAAAGAATGTTTTTGACGTATCAGAGTGCAGGGTTCCAAATAAATATGGCAAAGTAATAAAGGAAACAGGTCTTAGATATAATGAAGATAATCTTGACGAGATTATTGGAAATAAAGATTTGTCAGATTTCTCAAATGAAGAAATTATCAATAACATTCTGCTTGCTCATTATGACAAAGCTGATGACGAAGTACTTTATCCAGCAGATTTTTCATGGGCACCGGATAAGACAAATACAGATGATGAGCCAGTCACAGAAGTTTTAGAAGAAGAAAATGCATCAGATGTACAGAATGAATCACAGCCACAGGAAAAGCAGGAACCTGTAAATGAGTCTGAAGAAACCAGTGAATTAAAGAAAGAACCACAGGTCGAACAGATGAACGATAAAGACGGGGAAAAGGATGATAATGAACATAAAGAGTATGTTCTTCCTGAAAACAGTCGTCTGGAGGAAACTACATCTAAAAGTCTTGGAAAGCCAAGCAGTTTAATTCATAATTCTGAGAAAAGGCCTGAAAGAAAAAGAATGTTTTCTAAAATACAGAAGCAGCAGGATGCGGAAGCGGTAAAAACGGAAGATGAAAAGTCTGAAAACAAAGAAGATAATAAAACCGTTTATGCGGAAGAAGAAAAAAGACCACCAGAACCAGAAGTTAAAAGAACTGAAAATGATATGGTTGTAAAAAATGCCATTACTGCCGAAGAGAATGCAAGAAATATTGCAATGCTTAAAGATATTGAAAATCAGTATATGGATGCCAGAAATCTTATTGATCAGATGAGTGATTCGAGATACCGCATTCTTGGAAACAAACTTGCTGATACAATGAAGGATAAGACTTATGGCAAAACTCAGTGGGCAAGACAGTATCTTGATGTTTCTGACGATGTTGCTACAGAACTTTATGCAAAACTGTATAACCTTGATAAACAGACAAAGAAATTCTGTAAAGAGGTTGTTCATCAGGTTGAACATATGGGCTGTCCAATGTGCGGTAAGGAATGGGATGAAGATGTTACATTTTTGAGACCGGGAATACATTACATTCTTTGTCCAAACTGTAATGCAGAACGTCCATATGAAAAGGAGACTCCTAAGAAAGAGGCATAGTTATGTTTAAATACATTTATCTTATGGTGCCGGGCATTTCAAATAATGAAATTGGAGAAGTCCTGCATCTGCTGAAAAATTATACATGGATATTTGGAATTGTAGAAATTCTGCTTATACTGCTGTGTTTGAATACAGTTTTAAGAATAAAACAGGAAAAGAAAAAAAGCGCAAAGCTTTTAAACAGATATAATCCAGATGGAACAGAATGTGCGCCAAGAGGAACTTTTGCCACTAATATAAGCATTTACGTAATTCTTGCGCTGCTTGATTTTGCTGCATGGTTTATAGTTGCAAATATTTGATATATAAAAAAGCCCTTCAGAATTAATATCTGAAGAGCTTTTTCTTTATCTTGCATACTTCTTAATGAAATCCCATATGTTTGTGCTGTTTGAATGCTCACATACTGTGCGGGTAAGTCCATCTATGTCAGCAGCATCAAAGAATCCGGGCTCTCTTTCTACCCAGAAGCCGGTGTTGCAGTTAAGTCCGACTTCGCCAAGATTTGTCATGAGATATAAATATCTGCATGTATAAGCTTTCTGCCAGAAACGGATATTTGTAACAGATACATGTTCAGTACCTGTAGGAATTGACTCTGATACCTGATTGAAAAGTACAAGCATTTTGTGAACCTTGCTTGATTTCTTTGGAATGAGTCCAGATGAAAGAGCATCAAGAGAATAAACTTTTTCTTCCATTGTTGATGATGCTGCAATTCTTAAATCAAAACAGTCTTTTATGTCAAGCATCCAGCCTGTCTCAAATCCTGCATATTTAAGCATTGGAAGCAGGAAAGATGTATTAAAACCAATTATGTTGGCATCTTCGCCGATATAATTATAGAAATCTTCCATAACCGTGCTTAAATCTTCTTTATCCATAAGAAACTCATTTGTAATCTTGGTTATTTTTTCAAGCTCTGGTGTAAGAGCCTTTGTATTTCTGATGTATCTGTTGTATTCTTCATCTTCAATAAGTATCTTATCTTCAAAATGACACTTTAAAGCATGAATATTAATAAGTTCATCTGAAAACTTATCCAGACCAGTTGTTTCTACTGACAGAATGAAAACTGGTCTGCCGTTAAGTTTCATGTCAGCTAATATATTTTTGTACGCCATATCACGTTTTGTGATGTAAACTCGTCCTGCCATAATTATTATCTCCTTTATTATTTGTTTTCTATATATATAATATTTAAAACTGGAATTTTGTCCAAAAGGTATTGCTGTAAATTTGCAAAATCCATATAAATTAAAGGGAAAAACTGCCTATTTTGATTGGACAAATTGTGAATTTGAAATATTATATAAGTACAAAAGCATTACAAACATGACAGTGAGGAATAAGCTTTATGATAATTAAAGATAAAGATACATCGGCAGCAGTCGAATTTATCAGTAAAAACGGAAAAAGAATAAAAGACTTTGAAGCAAAAATAAGCTTTATTAAAAGCAATGAAGTGATAGTAAAGAGTAAGTTCTTTATTAAAAATATTGGAAACATTCTTGCAGTTCAGATACTCATCCTTGATGGGGAAAGAACTAAGGTGATGATAGTTGCAGAGCCCTACTGTATGAGACGTGAGAAAAATATTATTAAATACAATTGTCGATACAAACAATCTACTGGAGCAGAAAAGTATATGAATATACATAAACCAAAACATAGAAAAAAGAAAGGAGATGACAATGATGGAAACACAGATAACATTGTTGACAAGGGAAATGCTGACTGATTATCGTACATTTTCCGGCAAATGCATAGAGTCTCCTGAAGATTATATGATATTCAGACGGCAGGCAATTAAAGAACTAGGGCTTGACATCGAAAAGGAACCTGAAACAGTAAAAACTGAAAAGAAACCAAAGGCTCCTGCTGAAAGCAAAAAAGAAAAACCTGTAAAGCAGACAAAACCAGTTCAGACAATACCGGCGGTACAGCAGAATGAATTCAAGGCGCCGGAAAATAAACCGTCAGAGTCACCACCAGCAGGGAATTTCTTTGACATTATAAGCAAGATAGATGGATAACAATAATAAACTTATCAACAAATACATGGAGGAATAAAAAAAATGAAAAGATACATCGCAATTGATTCAGGAAAAAGCAGCACAAAGATAGCATCATATGATGTAAACACAAAACTTATCACAAAAAGATCATTTAGAACACGAATTGGAGAGGGCACATTTGAGGATGATGATCCGGGTGCAGCAACTTACATTGTTGAATACGAAGGAAAAGTGTATAAAATCGGTGCAAATGCTGACACAGATGCTTCTCTCAGTACATCAAAGAAAGATTTTACTCATAAGCTCTGCACATTATACGCAATCGCATCATTCTGTTCAGAGAATGAAATTGATGAGGTTAATGCTGCAATCGGAATTCCTGTAAAGGACTACGAAGTAGTAAAAAGCAGAAATGAATATAGGGAGTATATCCTGCCAGAGGGTGAGATTACAATGAGTTACAAACTCACAGGAACATCACCGGTTGTAACAAAAACATTCAGAATTGTAACAAGACAGGTATATCCGGAGTCAATGGGTGCTATTTTTGCAGACGGTGTAAATCCATCAGAGGCGGTTGCTGTTATTGATATTGGACATCTCAATGTCAATCAGACAATTTACAATGGTGGACAGCCGGATAAAGAATACAGCATGACCGATACACTTGGCGGCAATGCTCTTGTAAGCGGACTGTCACAGAAATTATCATCAACATTCTCATTCATTGACTGCAAACAGACTGGTGAGATCCTCACAAGAAGTCATGATAAAAGATGTCTTATTCCGAAAAGGGTTACTGCTAATTCAGCAGAGATTGAGAACAGCAGCAGGGCGATAATTGATGATTACCTGCATGACCATGTTACAAAAATACTTGAACATTGTAAGAGTGCGCAGTGGCCGGTTGATTATCTTGACTTTGTATTCATCGGTGGAACAACAAGGCTCTTAAAGAATGAGATATATGATGTATTCGGTGAGCAGGTAGTAATTCCAAATGATCCGGTTTTTGCAAATGTATGTGGATTCTTAAAAATCCTGTGCGGAAAAACTATGAAAATAGAAATTAATCTGAAAGAGGTTGCCTAACGCAGCCTCTTGTAAATAAGAAAGGACAGACAAATGGGTTCAAGGGTTAACAGAAAAATAGCAGAGAAAAAAGAAGCAGAAAAAACAGCATGCAAAACAATGGTTTTTGACAAGCCGCATGTTCCGGATACGTCAACAATGAGGGATTATCAAAAAGAATGTCTGTCTGCAATAGAAAATGCAGGCCCGGGAAGTCATTTGTGTGTTCTTGCCACAGGACTGGGAAAGTGTTTTGCGCCGGGAACAAGAGTTATGATGTATGACGGCTCTGTAAAGAACATTGAGGACATTAAAGAAAAAGAACAGGTAATGGGACCTGATGGTAATCCAAGACTTGTTATTGGACTTACTCATGGTTTTGATAACATGTATACTGTGCATCAGAATAATGGCATGGATTATACAGTTAATTCTGTTCACATTTTAAGCTTAAAAAGACAAAGTGATAGAAAAATTATAAACATTGAAATTAAAGAATATCTTTCTCTTTCAAAAGAAGAATTAGCAGACTTAAAGGGCTGGAAATCTGTAAACGGCAATATAGAATATACAGATATTCAGATAGAACTGACAAATAATTATGGAGAATATTACGGTTTTGAACTTGTAGGCCCTGACAGGTTATTCCTGCTTGAAGATTTTACTGTTGTTCATAATACATATATCTTCTCGCATCTGCCACGATACGGAAGAGTTCTTTTGCTTTCGCACCGTGATGAGCTTGTTCATCAGCCGGAAAAATACTATGACTGTTCATTTGGAGTAGAGCAGGCTGGCGAACACTCAAATGGTGAGGAAGTTGTATCTGCTTCAGTTCAGACTCTTATAAGACGACTGGATAAGTTTGATCCATATGATTTTGACATGATTATTACTGATGAAGCACATCATGCAGTAGCAAAGTCATATCAGAAGATATATGATTATTTCAAGCCACGCGTGCATATTGGTTTTACTGCAACACCGGACAGAGCTGATAAGAGTGATTTAAGCAAAATCTATAGTGACATTATTTACTATAAAGATATTAAGTTTGGGATCAAAAGAAACTATCTTTGTGATGTAGATTGTCTGAGAGTAAATATTGGATATGATTTAAGACATGTCCATAAACAGATGGGAGATTTCAAACAGGATGAACTTGGAAGCGCAATGGAACAGCCGGAGGTAGTTGATGCTATTGCTGAAGCATATAACAAGTATGCAAAGGGCGCAACAATGATATTTGCTGTTAATGTTGCTCATGCTGAAAAGATTGCAGAAAAGATTGACGGCGCTGTAGTTGTAACCGGAAAAACTCCTAACAGAGGTGAAATTATCAAAGAATTCACTGAGCGGAAGATACCGTGTATTGTCAACTGTATGGTATTTACGGAGGGAACTGATATTCCACTCATTGAAACAATTATCATGGCAAGACCGACATCGAACCACAGCCTGTATTCACAGATGGTTGGAAGAGGACTGCGTCTGTATCCCGGCAAAGAAACATTAAGACTTATTGACTGCGTTGGTGTTACAGGCAGACTTGATATATGTACTGCTCCAAATCTGTTCGGGCTTGGAACTGATATGGTTGATGACAACGATAAAGAGAAAATTCAGGGAAGACTTTCAAACATGGAAAATATCCTTGAAGATATTATGGATACACCAAAAAGCTGGATTATCAATGCTGAGAGAGTCAATCTTATTTCAAAAGAAGAGGGCGTCAATATCAACAATATTAACTACATTCTCATGCCGGATATGTCACTGCACCTGTCAACTGGTGATGGCATAAACATTGTTATACCTCAGAGTGATGCCAGAGGACAGACTATTGCAAGGATATTTAGAGGAAGCACACTGCTGCATGAACATTATCCTGATGATAAACAGACAATCCTCAACGATGTAGATGATTACCTCAATACATACAGAGCGGGCTCACGTCAGTTGTGGGATAAGACAGCAAGCACATGGGGAGGAAACCCAAGTACTGAAAAGCAGATGAATTACATAAAAACACTGCTTAAACAGGCGGGCAGGCCTTGGGACCAGTCACTTGTTAAGACAACAAAGAGAGAAGCAGGTATTGTAATCGAAAGACTGCAGTATGAGATTGCTAACAAAGGACAGAAAAACAGAATATAGTTCGGACAAAATGCACTTTGGGAATATTATATATATACAGGAACAACTCCTGTCTATAATATGAAAGAGGTGCATTTTTTATGTCAGAAAAAGTTTTGACAGGAATTATAAAGTCAATAAAGGATGATGAACAGAAATTCTGTCTTTTTACTACAGATAAAAGTGCATACAGAGATTTGCAAGGCAGGACATGGTGTAAAGGCGATATTGGAAACCTCACAGAGGGAATGACAGTTGAATGTCGTGGTGACTGGGAAAAACATACATTTGTTTTTAATAAAATAAAGCCGGTATGGATAAGTCTTCAGACAACAATATCATATTTAATTAATGCAACAGCTTCATATGGCATTAGAAAAATGGATATTACAGCTATATGCAGCAAGTATGGAAGAAAACTGTTTTCTACAGACAAAAGGGAATTAACCGATTTGATATTAAACGATTTTCCTAACATGGATGCAGAGAATGTTACTGTGTTTGTTAATGCATTAAATCTCAAAGATAAAGCATTGTGTGAACTGGAAGATTATCTGATACCATATGGATTTAAAGCAGAAAAAGTCAAAGAAATGTATAAGTTCTATGGTGTGAATGCGATAAATAAGATTAAATGCGATCCATACAAAGTCTGTCATATATTTGATGTCAACTTTAAAATTGCAGACCAGATTGCATTTGACTCAAAAATGGAGCCTTTAAATAAAAGGCGGATAGCAGGTCTTGTAAGAGAAGCTCTGAAAAATGCTGGAAATTATGGACATACAATAGCGCTTCCAAAGGATGTAGCAAATTTTGTTTCATACAAATCAAGACAGTCGGTTTACAGAATGGAAATACCGGCAGTTTTAGTGTCATATACAGTGATTACTGACAAAGAGTTTATTTTAAAAGACGGTTATGTTTCACTTTATTACTTATATAAAGCTGAAAAAGATATAGCAAAAGGACTTATTGCATTAAAGAATATTGGTCCATATTCATCAATATCTGATGCAGACATAAAGAGAATTGAGAAAGAATTGGGTACATCGTATGGAAAGGATCAGAAAAAAGCGTTTAAAATGTTTGAAACGGGCGGAGTTAATATTTTAACTGGCGGCCCGGGAACAGGGAAAACGACAACACTTAATGGAATAATCAATCATATCAGACACATAAATCCAAATGCAGTCATACTTTTGTGTGCACCTACAGGAAGAGCGGCAAAGAGAATGTCAGAGTCAACAGGAATGGATGCAGAGACAATCCATAAAATGTGTGGACTAAAGCCATATAAAACGGAAGAATTTAATGACAAACAGAATGTGCTGCCAATAACAGCCGACTTTGTTATATGTGATGAGTTTTCAATGGTATCGGCAGATCTTGCAGCAATACTTATCAATGCAATGAAAAGAGGCACACGTTTTATCATTGTAGGAGATGAACATCAGCTTCCATCCATTGAGCCGGGAAATGTACTGCACGACTTGATTGCATCAGGAAAATTTCCTGTATACAGACTGGAAGAAAACTTCAGACAGGCAAACGGCAGTTCAATACAGCCTAATGCAGATAGAATTCTTGCAGAACAAATGCCCGTCAGCACAAATGATTTTCAGATTTATAAAGCAAAGGATGAACAGGATTCATATAAGGCATTAAAATACTTTATGAATATGTACTATGATAAAAATGATCCATATAAAGTCCAGCTTATAGAACCGTCACGAAAAGGGGCCGCAGGAACATTTAAAATGAACCGTTACATGCATAACAAACTGATTTTGAATGATGAAAATGGTGATGATTATATACCAAAAACCGGTGACAAGATTATTTTCAGCAGAACTGATTATGACGAAGGCTATGTAAACGGTGATATGGGAATAATAACTGGTCTATCAAACCATGTAATGAATGTTAATCTTGAGGGTTATCCTATAACAGTATCAAGAAAAAGCATGGCTGACGTGGAATTTGGATATTCCTATACAATCCATAAATCGCAGGGCTCTGAAAATCCAATAATTATCATATATCTTCCGGAAAAAATGAAGCATATGATGACAAACTCACTTTTGTATACAGCAGTTACAAGAGCAAGAAACACAGTTATTATTATTTATGAAGATGATTCTTTGGAAACATGCATTCATAATAAATCAGATGCAGTAAGAAATACGAGACTTTTGATGTTTTTAACTGCCTGACGAAAAAGAGAAGTTTTATAGCTTCTCTTTTTTATGTGGTTTTTTGTAAAATCCATATACATAACATATGGATTGTAAAAATTAAAAATAAGGAAGGAATATATTATGAAGAAAAAAATATTAGCATTAATTCTTGCTGTGTCATCAATAGCCGTGCTGTCCGGCTGTGGCAAGAAAGATACTGCAGAAATTACACCTGAAACAGTGAAACCAGTTCAGTATACAGATGAAACAGCAATGCCTGCTGATACATTTTATATTGTACACAAAACTAAAAAGAGTGGAAATATCTATTATCCATTGCTTAAAGCAAATGCTTCTTTTACTGAAGCAAGAACAGATATAGCAGGTGCCGATCCGTCAAGAATCGAATGGGTAAATTATAATGGTGATGAAGGACAGATTCCTACAATGAGAAAAGGTGATTCGATTATCTATAAATCATCAACATCAGTTCCCCTTGAATACACTCTTGAGAAGTTTTTTGATGGTGGATATACGTTTGGTGTTGCAGGATTATATCAGGATGCATCTGGCAAATACAGATATGCAAATAAGGATAACAATGGTGGCAGCAGTTTAACTAATCCAACATCAGACGCGGTAGGATTTGATTCACTGGAAGCTGATTCAATTTATTTTGCTTCTTATAAAAATGGCAAAAAAACTGTAAAAATTGAACCAAGTAATGTTTCATTATCCGGAACAGTTAAAGATCTTAAACGTGGAAAACAATATGAATGCGATATCCGTACAGGAACAGAAAAAATGAAAGCAATGCTTACAGCAAACATTCATTATTTTTCATCAGCAGAAACTTATAAGTTCAGCAATTTTGAGTTTATAACAGAGCATGTTGCAAAAATCATTACACCAAGTTATATTACCACAGGCTATTATAGTCTTAATGGTGCTGGCTTTTTCAGATATGTAGATGGAAAAACAAAAGTGTCAAAACTTAAAGCAAAAGATTATAACAAAACCATTTATACATATGATGAAGATAACAATATTAATGGAACAAATAATGGTTATGTATTTGATGAAAATGATTATCTTGTAAAAGATGTGAATGGTTCAACAATTGCACCTGAGGATTATACGTATGATGGAACTGATGCAGCTGGCAGCAATGCAGGCACGTTTAAGATTACTGATGCAAAAGCAGTTGAAAACACAAGCTCACTTGCGGACAGCAAAAATCTTCAGTATGTTGATTTTACAGGAATAGATGTTAACACTAATGAGGTTGTAGGATTTAGACTTATCTCAAGAAATGGTGCTGCACCAATAACACTTAATATCAATGATAATTATTACATTACATATAAGACTGATATTGGTGACGAAATTGCAGTTTCTGACACATATACAAAGAAAGTATTAAGCATCAAACAGTCCAGTGCAGAACCCGGTCAGAGTAGCTCAGGAGATGCTTCTGAAGATGAGTATGAAGGCGATTAAAGGCAGAAAGGAGAGACATCATGGCTAAGACATACAATAATCTGCGGGCCCTATCGGTTAAGCAGTCAAAGTTCGGTGATAATGGTCACAGGATTCCAGTTGTAACAGATGATGATGAAATTGTTATTCTGTACAATGAGAATAAAATCAAAAAGAATGATATTGTGAAGTCAGTTCAGAATGGCGGAATTGACTTTATGGATAAGGTTTTATGCATAAACAAAGCAATGGCAGAACAGCTTGCAGATTAAAAGGTTATACTCCCGGGAATGTTCCCGGGAGTATTTTTTTTCTGTTTTATTAATAAACTCCATATTTATAGTAATCATATTTATAAATATAAAGGAGGTAACAAATATGGTTATTTACAAAGAAAGTGCAACGAGGATTTATGCGGTTAATGCAAGAATAGACCGTATAAATTATCAGAATCAGTTGCAGGACAGAAGAATATCTGCTTGTATCTCGTATAGCATAAACGGCAAGCCGCGTACAGAGTGGGTTGATTTCTGGAATGCTGAGGATAAAAACAAGCCGCAGCTTTGTACCAGTTTTAAAAAGACCTGCAAGGTTGGTGACATCCTTATTGCTCTCTGCAAAGGAAGTGACAGGGGATTTAATTCCTGTGTACTCAAGTTTGCAAAAGAGGGTAATGCTATCAAGATTAAGGACCATTATATATATTTTGGTCCAATTGAGCAGAAAGAAACTACCAATCAATATGGTACGTTTTCAGCTGTTGCAGTCAAAACTCCTACCAAGAATATTGCAATGAGAATTGCAGGGTGGGATAGAAGTTTGGCTGACATGCACCTTCAGGATGATGAGAATTACATAATAGTTGCTCACAATCCCGAGGAAGAGATAACTCCTGATGGCCGCCGTATCATGAGATACAATGGTGATGTTATGTACAGAAACAATGATATTCCTGTATTTAAGACATTATCAGGAGAGCTGGTCATTAATATCGGCTGTTATGCAAACAGGCCAACACTCTTATGCGACTTGCTCAACGTTGAGACAGAACGTGAAAAAAAGAGGGTGCTGTCTTGGATGCATTATGTTGCAGATGAGTGGCAGCCAGTGAATGATCCGGCGCTGGTTGCACAAAAGAATGCCGTATCACAGTATCTGCGTTCAGTAGAGTCTGCGATGCAAGCATCAGCGTAAACGAATTACAGAGTCTCCTTTGGGGCTCTGTTTTTTTTGGTCAGGTTTTACAAAATCCATATTAATTTGTAGTGAATTTAAGGAGGAAATCTTAGATGAAGACTAATATGGCGGCTGTAACAGGCCACATTAAAAGAAAAATGTTCGTGCAGAATGTTGTTGGAAAAAGTTCCGGCAAGATTGCAGCATCTTCTGTTAAAGAGTTTTCACAGCAGAGTAAAAGCCAGATACAGAGAGACCTTGTAACTGCTGAGGATAGAGATGGCCAGAAAAACTTTGTCAGAGTAAGAAGGTCAGCAGCTCCTGCTGCAAATGTTGCAATGATAGCCTATTCAGCAGCCGCATTAAAAATAAGAACTACCACATATGAACATGGAATAAATGCTAAGCATCATTTTGGGGAAAATGCAGGCAGAACTCATGCTGAAACTATGCATGCAAGCATTAAAGAAGTAGGCATGAAACTTAACAAACAGACTCAGTGGAATGAAAATCCATTCAGTATTGTTACTGAAATTGATTCTGTTGGCAAAGTGCCTGACAGACCGGCTCCAAATTATGATACAAAAGGTTCAATGGGTCTTGGCTATAAGAATGATATTGCAAACAATGGCATGAATCGCAAACTGGGTGTATCTGCTGATGGAAAAATAGCAATCAGCAAAGATAGACAGTATATTCTTGATAGCAAAGGAAATGAATTTATTAAGATTGACCCTTCAAAAATGATGGTTGATAAACATGGCACTCCTATTATTTCGCATGGCCAGTTATACAAGCCAAATGGAGAACTTGGTGATAAATTCCAAGTGGCAAATCCAAACAAAAAGGTGCGTGAACTTTCAGCACAGTTTAAGTCCAGAAAAATACTTAAAACAAAACCTGATATAAAAACTCTGGAAACAAAAATACCAAAAGTAAAAAACAGCCAGTTTAATCAAGTTAAAACATTTAATGCAATCAATCCATTTCGTGATACTGTGGTAAAACAGACAAAATTCAATAGCACTAATAAACGCTTAATTGAAAAGTATAAAAATGGAAAAGCATTATCAGAAATTAAACATAAGGGCTTATTACATAAAAAGGATGCACAATCTTATCATGCGGCAAGAAAAAAAACTTATCATGTAAAAAGACACACACCAAAAACTTTTGATACAGAATTTAAGTTTCATAATATTAATGAACATGCTAAGAGTTTTAACAATTTTAAAACGGATAAAGTAAAATGTGTAAATCTTAATCATGAAGCTGGAAAAGTAGCTGAAACTGCAAGAATTTATAAGAATAGCGTAAATGCATACAATAAGCGGGTAACTATGCGCAATGCAAGATTATTCGGACAGGCTGTAAAAAATAGGTTTAAAACTGGTGAAAAAGTTGGTAATTTTATGAAAAATGCGCCAACAATGAATCTTGCAAAGAAAAACTGGAGATTAAATCATTACGGCAAGCGTGCAAAGAGAATTGAAAAGAATGACATACGTTTGCACAGACAGTTAAGACGTCTTCCAAAATCATTTATTAGGATTTTTACTGCACCAATTAATCAGACTGAAGCCGGAAGAGCATTAAACATAGGTACTTCCATGGGTAGACCAGTGTTTAAAGCGGCTAAAGTGGCAAGAAGATCGGGCAGTTGGATTGTAAATCAGGAAATGTATAAGGCCGGTATTAATATTGCAGCTCAGATACAGGCAAGGGCACTTAACGCAAGGCGTGCTTCCAAAGGACTTAAACCGTTAAGCCATAAAGCACAGGTTAAGATGGTTAGACAGCATTTGTATAAGAAACATGGACAGAGTCTTACCGGTATCTTTAGAAAGAAAGCTGCAAAAGTTATTCTTAGCAAGACTACAGGAAACGGATTAGCTTCTGAATTCATTAAAGGACAGATGGAAGCTACCATGAAATCAAATGGCAGCAGAAAAATTGCAAAGAAAGCTAGAAGGAAAGCCAGAAAAGACTTTATGCGAAAGCGTACCAAGAATTTCGCAATGAAAATTTATAAAAAGATAGTGCCGAAACCAGCGCAGAATATAGTTGCTTCAATTAAGGCATTTTTCAAAAAAGCATTTACCAACTTTCTTAAACTGTTAAATGCAATGCTTAAAAAACTTGCATCAACAATTGTAGGTAAGATATGTATAGCAATAGCCTCAGCAATAAGTGGCATTATGTCATTCCTGTCAGCAATACTTGTACCGGTTGTTGTTCCGATATTGATTGTTATTGCAACAATGTTAATGGTCGCATCGCTTATTCCAAATATAGCTGAAGGAATTTCAAACTTCATCAGTGATAGAAAGGCAAATCATACATTTGCTCAGGAATATGATGTATTGCATGATGCCCATACAGCATTTATTGATAAAATTTCTGCTGAAATGGGTAAATACGATAACTCACAGGTTGTGTTCGTTGACGGTACTGATGAAAACTATGTTGAATTATTATCAGCTTACAATGTTATGACCCAGTCAGAAAGTGATCTTTATGACAAAGATGATAATTCTTATAAAGTTGTGTTAAAAGACCTTTATGATAAAACACATTTTATCAGGACAGATGACACTGAAACTTATACATATGTAGACGCAGATGGAAATACACGTACTGGAACCAGAGTTTTTGTAGAAATACAGCGTGGTGAATATATCACATATGCCGCATATCAGGGAATGGGAACATCCATTACAGTAAATGGTGATGGATCAACAGGAACAGTAACAAATGCACAGGGTTCTTGCCCTAGTGTTTCGCTTGGTGGAAATCCTGCATGGGTAAATATTGTTGCAAAAGCAAAGGCGGCACTTGCAGCAGCAAGAGCAGGTTATGCAAATGCTTATGATCAGGGCGGTTCAAGTACAATACAGACAGAAGACGGTGTTGTTCATGAATTCAGACCAGACTGTTCAGGATTTACATCATTATGTCTTGAGTTATATGGAAAGTTTGGCAGAGGTCAGAAATATTCTTCAAGAGACTTTGTTAGTGCAGCATCAATTGACGGTTTTACCAAGTATTCATGGAGTGGCTGGCAGAATCTTCAGCAGGGAGATATTATAGCACTGAATGGACATGTTGAGATATTTGACCATAACGATGGAAATGCTCATTATGTTTATAACTGTGGAAGTAACTCAAGCGCAAGAGCTCCGGGAATAACAAAGAGTGGACATTCTGCATATACAGTTGTTTGGAGACCAAATGTTGCAGGTTCAGTAACAAATACAACACCTCCAACAGAAACTGATAATACAAATACATCAGGAGGAACAGGAACTCCGGCAAACGGAACTACAGGAACTACTGAGAATGCAAATGATAGCATAATCAGAGATGATAACAACAATCTTAATGTAGATGGTGCATTAAATTTTACTCCTGCATCATCAAATACATCAGGTATTATATTCAATGAAGATACTGGCAATGAAAATGGCTATGATGTTACACTGCTTGCAGATGTAAACGCTGAAATGAGAAATACATCAATTTTCACAAATAGTGCATATGATTACAGTGGAACAATGCACACACTGGTTGGTGATGATAACGATAATGAAGCTTCATCTCTTGACTTTGTGAGATATATTTACGCAAAACATGGTGTTCAGGTAGGCGCCAGCGTTTACAATTCAGTGTCAGGCGATAATCTTACTGTTAAAAGCATGAAAGAAGCGGACAGAAAGAATTTACAGGTAGGCGATATTATTTACTATTATCCTCATTGCTACAAGCTTGGTTTAAAGAAAGCTTTCAAATCTGATGGAGCGCTGTTGAAAGAGGAAAGTAATTACCCATCATCAACAATATCAAGTTCTGAACAGAAATATCTTAAGTATTTTAAAAAGAAATTCCTTAAGCTTAAAAGTGGCGAAAGCATTTCAGATTTTAAATTCAGAAAGATAGATTTTGAAGATTTGATTTCATTATATAGCGCACAGAAAGAATTTTTAGCAGATGACGATCATAGAGCAGACAGCGATAATGAATATAACAGTGCATCAGTAATGCAGGTTATTAATTCCGCAATTCCAATGATTTATATTGGAAATAATAAGGTTGTAGCTTATTCATGGGATTTAGCTGAAGATGAAAACATGACTGTCGAAATGAAAACGAAAACCAGAAGTGATGGTATGAATGGTTGGACAGGACAGATTAAAAAGATCTCCGGTGAAGGCAAAAATGCAGCAATAAGAACATATACTCTTGGCAGTGATATAAAGAGCAAATATATTCTTGGCTACTATCATCCGACAGGACTTACCAAAACAGCAATCTATGGTGCAAACAATATGTTCTGTGGCTGGACTGATGACCAGATTCTTCTTTTCAATGCTGAAATAAATCAGTCATACTGGGAAGATGGCACAATTGAATTCATTGATAATGAAGGAAATGAGCAGCAGACAGCATTTTACGACAAATGGGTACATGATGAAACAAACCATGATAATTTCTACAGTTCAAGCTTAGCGGGAACAATTGGAGATGCTATTGGAGACAAAATTGTTGGCGATATGGATTCTTTAGATTTTACTGCATGGGCAAGTAATGACAGAGCAAAAGCTTTCCAGACACAGGTATGGGATGCGGCAAAGAAAACATATGATGAAAGAAAAGTACCTGTAAGCGTTATTATGGCAGCAGCGTGCGTGTCAACAAATATGGGTGCAACAGAAGAAGCATCTCATTATAATAATGTATTCGGCATGACCTCTGATTTTGGTGACATTCAGTACAGCTCAGGAATTGCAGAAATTACAAAATACACATATGCTTCAGGTGATAATCCTCTTGTTGCTAATGCATATAAGCAGTTTGGCTCTTACGCAAATGCTGAAATGATGAAATATTACAAATTCAACAATGTTGATGATTGCGTTGCAGGCTGGACAGAAAAAGCTGCTAATAAATACGGAGCAATAACTGCAATAGATTCTGTATCATATTATATGACAATAAGTTCTCTTGTTCATCAGACATCAGTATTTACAAGTGATTCTGATACAGATACAAAGGCAAAAGAACTTATTAACGACAGTTTCTTTAAGACAAGAGATGACTGGATGAATACAAGACAAAGCTTAATTGATGCCTGCAATACTGCATACAGTGATACAGCCAAAATATTAGCAGATAGTGCAACTGCTGAAACAAGAAATGGATTATTCTCATTGGCTGGACATATTAAGCTGAAGCTTCAAACAGCAAAAAATGATTTAGCTATAACCGCTTTTGATACATATATTAATGACAAGTATCGAATTGGTGGAACTGGAACTGACCATGATATTCTTCCGGGCAATTCAATTGTTAATCAGTTAAGAGAATACAATAAAACTGCCAAGGATATATATGAAGCTCAGAAAAAAGGAAAGTCAAAAGATCAGGTTGGTCAGGAATCTTATATGGAAGCTCAGATTACAAGTCTGACTAATTCAATAAATTCAAATGGCGCAACTGGTGACGGTAATTTTAGCTCAAGTAATCATGATGCTTTACAGAAATCCATCGACGCGGCAAAAACGCAGCTTAAAACTTTTAGTGATTTTGTTAACGATGATAATAATAAGACCAACGGTGATGTTGTCGACAGTAGTAACTGCATTGGACGTTTACAGGATCTTATTGATAAGGCTCAGGGAGCATATGATACACAAAGTAAACAGAAGGATTCTGAAACAGTTGCAGCAGAAAAAGAAGCTGAAGCGAAGAGAATTGCTAATTACAAAGTAAGGCATCCATACTGGGCTGGCAGAAGTGGTAATTCAGATGATGCTCCAGATAAAGTAAGTACATGGGATACTGAAGGTAAATCATATACAATTATTACTGCAAAAGATGGTGATGGCCAAATGTGGAAATATGTATTCAATAATGCGACAAAATCTCTTGAAGTTGCCAAAGTTAATGCTTTAGGATATGCTTCTAGGAAAGCAGGACCACATACTTATGCTTGTGCTTATATTAATGCTGATTTAAAGGTTGGATATTTAGGCAATAGTAAACAATACCATCATAGTGGCGGTATTTATGCAAGACAAAAAGATGGAACTTTACAGGGACCAAATAGAAAAATTATAACCATTTCAAATGTTGACTACTGGGACGGCAGATGGTTCCAAGCTCAATAACATTAAGAGAACACATTTTTGTGTTCTCTTTTTTACTGTCAGTCGTCTAAACTCCATATTTATATTGTCATATTAAAAGGATAAATATAAAGGAGGATGAAAATATGGCAGACAGTATTTTTAAAAACTGGCAATTTCTCGATCCGGAGAAAGAGGCTGAAAATGAGCTGCGGGATATTGCGGAGGAAATCAGAGGATTAAGACTTTCTGAGGTACTGGAACATCATGGGGTTCGTGTGGAAATTGACACAGGATCTGAAAAGAAAGCTCTGTGTCCGTTTCATATGGATAATACCATTGGTTCGTTTAGTATCAATGACGACAAAGGCATATGTAAATGCTTTGCCTGCGGAGGTGGTGGTGATGCAATTCATTCCATGATGCAGCTTAATGATATGTCTTATAAGGATGCATTGTTACAGCTTGCAGCAGATGAACAGATTATTTCTAAAGAGAAATTCAAAGAATTGTCCCAGAGAGAATATTCTGATGAATTCATCAAGGGAATGGAAGGACCTGCTGAGAAAATGACTTCTGTAAAAAAGTCCAAAGTTATTGAGTCTGGTGAACAGAAACGTAGAAATGCGATTTATCAGATCATCAAAGACGTCTGTGGACTCAAGAAAGAACATGAGAAATATCTCAGAGAAAAACGTGCATTATCAGATGTGCGTATTAAAAAGGATTATTTCTCAATTTCAAACGGAAAGTTTAAGAAAGTAATAAAAGCTGTTCGAGAGAAGTGCCCTGAGTATCTGGATAACTTGCAGACACTTCCCGGTTTCTTTACAAACATTGACTATGAGTTTCGAGGAAATGAAAAAGTCAAGAAAGAAAAACTCTACTGGTCAGTTTCTGACGGCATAGGGATTCTGATAAGAGATGCCTACGATAATATCAAAGCAATTCAAATCAGAAGAGACCATATTGAGGAAGGTGAATGCCGGTATGTATGGTTTTCGTCAGCATTTGCTATGGCCAGAGGAAACAAGTATACCAAAGGCGGCGGCGCTGTAGGCGCTCCCATTGATGTTCTTTTCCCACAGAGAGAAAAGCCTAATACTACATTATGTGTAGCAGAGGGGCGTTTCAAAACGGAAATTCTTTCACAGTGGGGAAATGTAGCATTATCTGTACAGGGTGTAGGCAACTATTCTGGAATTGATGATGACATTAAAAATGTTATTGATGTTACCGGAAAGAAGTTTAACAACATATTTGTATTTTATGATGCAGATATGTTGAGAAACTCAGCTGTTTTTGCACAGGCAATGAAACTGGGTCAGTATTTAAACCAGACAATGCCGGAGCTTACAGTTAAATACTGTATCTGGCCGGAATATCTTGGCAAAGGTATTGATGACATGTATCTGAGTAATCCGGATAATGTGTCGCAGATAAGAACCTTTGGCGAAAAATATCTGACAGATATCTGGTCTAAAGAAGTGCTTGACATATTTGCAAAACTGGGTATTCAGTCAGTGGCAAAAGCTGACAAAGAAACCCGTGAAAAGTTTGCAAATGAATTGGAAATGAGACTTTCTCATTACTTATTCGGCGGACAGACAGCAGCGTAAACTAGAATGAGCAGGAATTAATTTTCCTGCTTTTCTTTTGGGACAAATTTGGGAATGTAAATATTATATAAATACATGAGCAAAATCCACCTTTATATCTGTAAACCATATAAAAAAATAATTATAAAGGAGGTAGAAAATATGAGTTTTACGAATGTCGAACTTCATGCACACACGGATGCGTCACTTGCAGATGGAGCTATGACATATAAGGAATATGTTGATAAAGCCATTGAATATGGCGCACCTGCTATTGCAATTACGGATCACGGCGGAGCATGGAACTGGCTTGATTTCTTTAATTACTGCAAGTTAAAAAATGTAAAGCCGATTCTTGGTACAGAGGGATATGTAGGCATACAGATTCCATTGTCACCATCAAAAACAGTCAGCAAGAGAATGCATATTCTTTTACTGGCAAAGGATTATCTTGGATTTCAGGCAATTTCAAGATACATCTCAGAATCAAACCGTCACATTGACGGACTTGGTAAGCCACTTGGCAGTATGGAAATGCTTGATAAATTCTTTGGACCAAAGTCTGAAGGATATAATCATGTAATCTGCTGTTCAGCGTGTATCGCAGGCGTGCTTGCAACGCCTTTTTCAACAAATGCTTTTATTGACAGAGAAATTGAGAAGATTAAATCTCGAATTGCTGAGTCAGAAGCAACACTTCCTGAGGAATATAAGGAAGCAAAAGAAAAAGATGACAAGTGCAATGAACGCAAAGAAGCAATCGTTTCAAGAATCAAAGAACTCGAACCAATAGCAAAGAAAAACTTAAGGTCAATAAAAACTTCCATTAAAAAGATGGAAGATGGACCTGAAAAATCAATGCTTTCGGAACAGCTTGTAATTGAGGAAGAAGAAATTGCAAATGCCAAGACAGAAATTGCATCTCTTAAAGCAGAGAAAAAGACAATCACTGAAGCAGTAAAGCCGTTTCATCAGATTGTTATGAAGTGCAAAAATAAAACTACAACTATCGTAGAGAATGAGGAGAAAATAAAAGACCTTAAGTTATCAGTAAGGTCTGATAAAGAACTCCGAGATGATGCACTTAATATGGCTTTAAGTCTTGTAAAGATTTTTGGTCATGATAATTTCTTTGCAGAGGTTCAGTATCACGGAATTGATCTTGAGAAAGAGATTTATCCTAAGATTGCTGAGCTGGCAAGAGAATTGAATATCAAACTGGTTGCAACCAATGATGTTCATATGGCAGAAAGAAGTGACTTAGAAAAAAGGACACTTCTCAGAAACTTTGGCAAGGTTTCACAGAAAGAACCAAAGTGGAGTGCACCTATTCAAGGAGACTCAGAGCTTTACTATAAAACCGGTGATGAAAAAGCAGCAATGCTTTCAGAAATTCTTCCGGAAGATATGGTGAATGAAGCCATGAGCAACATCGAAGTTATTGCTGACCAGTGCAATCTTGAACTTTCAGATGCAAAACATTATCCGCATTTCGATAATGCAAAAGAGTTGCTTAGAAAGATGTGCGAGGATGGCATTAAAGAATTCTATCCGGGTGATGCATGGACAAAAGAGCTTGCTGACAGAATGGAGTATGAATTGGAGACTATTAACAAAATGGGATTCAACGATTACTTTTGTGAGGTTGCAGACTTCATCCAGTACGCAAAAGCACATGGAGAAAATTCAGTTGAGATTGGCCCGGGACGAGGCAGTGGAGCAGGTTCGCTTGTTTGCAGACTTTGCAAGATTACTGAAGGACTTGATCCAATTGAATACAATCTGCTGTTTGAGCGTTTCCTCAATCCAGAACGTGTATCAATGCCTGATATTGATACAGACTTCAGTGCTCATGCAAGAGCAATTTCAATTCAGTATGTTAAAGAGAGATACGGTGAGCGCGCCGTAGCAAACATCATGACAAAAGGAAAGATTGCTGCAAAGAAAGCACTTGAGTATGCGCCAAAGCTTCTTGGAGTCGAGAGATTTGGAGAGAAAGCGCATTATACATCTCTTTTTAAAGAGATGAGAAAGCTAATTGGTGATGAGCCGAATGCAAAACTTTCAAAATATGAGGCTGTAATCAGAGATACTTTTGCAAACAATCCGGATGCTCTTAAAATTCTGGACTATGCAATGGAAATTGAAGGCTACACCGCTTCATATGGCACACATGCTGCCGGAGTTATTATTACAGACGGAAGTGATGTAGAAAACTACATTCCACTGATGAAAATAAAGGATGACGATGGTAACGAAGTATATGCTGTACAAGCAGACATGGTACAGTGTGAGGCCCAGCTTGGATTCATTAAAATGGATTTTCTTGGTCTCAAGAACTTAAACATCATCACAGACTGTATGCATCTCATTACTGAAAGATATGGTATTAAAATTGATCCGTATCATCTGCCTTTTGAGATAGAAGTATTTGAGAGAATATATGCAGACGGTGATACAGACTTCGTGTTTCAGGTCGAGTCAGACGGCATGAAAAAGATGTTGAAACAGTTCCATCCAACATCATTCATGGATGTTATCCTGCTTGTTGCCTGTTACAGACCGGGACCAATGGATTTCATTCCAAATATCATTGAGTCCAAAAATACTGGAAAGCCAAGTGACATCGTACAGAGAATTCCTGTACTTGAACCAGTCCTGAAAGAAACATATGGTTATCCTGTTTATCAGGAAGAGGTTATGAAAATCATGACTACATGTGCTTCATTTACAATGGGACAGGCTGACAATGTAAGACGTCACATGAGCAAGAAACATGAGGCGGAACTTGCAGCAATCAGACCGGATTTCGTTGCAGGCTGTGCAAAAAATGGCATTAGTGCAGAGGATGCAAACTGGTTATATGACCAGTTAATGCCATTTGCTAAATATGGATTTAATAAATCCCATGCAGCGGCATATGCACTGGTATCATACATTACTGCATGGCTTAAATTCCATTATCCGGCAGAGTATATTTCTGCAGCAATGAATACTCAGGGTGAAAAAACAGTTCAGTTTACTGAGAACTGTAAAGCCAGAGAGTTCAAGATTTACAGACCTGACATTAACAAGTCAAGAGCGGGATTCATTCCGTTTGATGATGGTATTTTAATCGGTCTGGCGGGAATAAAGGGAATGAAATCATGTGCAGGAGTTATAGAGAAGGAGCGTAACGAACATGGATTGTTCAAATCACTTGAAGATTTTGTTCAGAGAGTAAATATTAAGAGCAATGACTTTGAAAAGTGTGTGCTTTCAGGTGCATGTGATGATTTCACAAATAACCGCAAGATAACAGCAGCTCAGATAGTGTCTTATAAGAAATCATATGATAATCTTATGAAACTCAGAAAGACGATAGAGGATAAAGAAGCTCTTTTATCTGAAATGAGAAGTAAAATCTGGGACGCTGAAGAGCTTGTAAGAAAAGCAATTGCAAGTTCTGTTAAGAAAGTTGAAAAAACACTTAAAGAGAAGCGTGATGATGAGCGCAGTCTGGTAAATGATTTAAAGACTATATTTACATCAAGTAATATACCTTTATCAACATCAGAAAGACTTGCTTATGAGTCAGAACTTCTTGACATGTGGGTCACAGGAAATCCGCTTGAAGACTTCAGTACTGACGGCTTCAATACAACGGCAGACTGTGATATGGCTGGCAAGAATGTAAAGCTTGCAGGAATTGTTACTACAGTTCATGCTATCCAGACAAAGTCAGGTTCAAAAATGGCTTTCTTAAAAGTCAATGACAAATCAGGACAGGCAATAGACGTTGTAGTATTCCCTAGCACATATGATAACGTAAGAAACTTATGCGAAAAGGGATGTGCAGTACAGATTGCAGGCAAGACAGATATTAACAGCAATGGTGATGAAGACCAGATACAGATTATCGCAAATGATATGAAGCGTCTGTCTCCAAGAACCAAAACACTGTTTGTGTCAGTTGATGATATTAACGGACTCTGTAGACTGTATGATTTCATTAACGAGCATCAGCTTGCTGACGGTGGAGTTGCTTGCAGAATCTACAATAAGGAACTTAAGGAGATTGAGGAATTAACTTACAAAGTTGATCCTCAAATAACCGATCTTTTAGAAGCGATGGGCTTTGAGACAAAGATTAAAAACATCCATAACATTGTTATGGCAGCATAAACATAAAGGCATCTCATACGAGGTGCCTTTTTCTTTTTGTAAGCAAAATCCATCTGTATCACAAAAAAAAGGAGAGGGATATATGGAACCAATAACTTGTGTAATATTGATAATCGTTGTCATGGCAATAGCGGCATTAGGAGAAGAAATCTCTGCCCGTAAAAGTAACAAAACATACTCACAGAATACAAATTTTAATGAAATTGAGCGAGTCGGAAATTTATTTAACAAATATGCGACTGAATACAACACTTTACGGCAGCAATTTGCTAATCAGTATAACGTAAAAATCGCAGAAGCCCAAACAATCAGTGACATGCAGATGATAAAAGAACTACTTTTATATAATGAAGATTTTGATAAATATTCAGTAGTTTTAAAACAAAGACTGGAGAACATAAGAGGAATGTTAAACAGTAGACAGATAGAACATGTTGAAAGTGAACTTTTAAGTCTTGATGAATTTTATAGTAAATTACAACATCTGCTGTCAAACATTTCATATGCGAGCAGCAGCAATGATGATTTTTCCAGATGGTTTGAACAGGAAGAAAATAAAGAAGAATACACAAATACCAGTAAAACTTCAGACAGTTTTTCATTTTTTGAAGGATGTAAAACAAAAACTGAAGCAGATAAACGTTACAGAGCACTTGCTAAAGCGTTTCATCCTGACACGGGCTGTGGTGATGAAAAGATGTTTAATAAAATGAAGGAGGAGTATGACAATCTGCATTTGTCATAAAACAAATATATGAAATCGGCAGTGAAATATTATGCGGCAATAGCGGCAACGGTAATAGACATAGGACTAATAGCCTTATTTATTATTTTGGAAATATTAACCTGTAGCGGAGTTTTGATAAAACCAATAGCTTTTCAGGCAGTTGACACCACAAAAATAATGTTTTTCAAAATAGTTTGGATAATACTAATAGTAATATGCACAATTTTATTCATTCTGATAACAAATATCAGACGAAAATTAAGAGATGAATATGAATATGACAAAAACGGCATCAGCAGGGAATATGGTCATTTTGAAAAACTGTCAGCAGATGAACGTAAAGAAATAGAAAAACAAAAAATGATAGATGCGGAACGTATTCTTGACAGCCAGACATTGAAGAATATTACGCATAAGGGCAGTAAGTGTCCGCAGGCAGATATGGATGCAATGATTGGTCTTGATTCAGTAAAAACCCAGATGGCAGAAATTGCTGCAAGAATGACATATGAAAAGAAAGAATGGAAACGAAATGGCAATAAAGGGAAATTTAAGCCAAAAGAAGCCATGCATATGATTTTTATGGGTGAACCGGGTACAGGAAAAACAACTGTAGCAAGAATCATGACAGGCTTTTTATATAAAAATGGATACATAAGAAAAAATCAGAGTATTGAAGTTGATGGAAACTTTCTCAAAGGGCTGACTCCCGGCGAAAGCAGTAAGAAAACAAAAATGCTTATAAAGAAAAGCATGGGTGGAGTTTTGTTTATTGACGAAGCATATTCCCTGCTTGCTGGTAGTGACGGACAGGAAACCATTGCAACAATAGTAAAAGAAATGGAAGATCACAGAGATGACTTGGTTATTATTCTTGCCGGATATGATAAGGAAATGAAACAGCTTATAAACTCAAACCCCGGCATAGAGTCAAGAATTAAATATTATTTGTGGTTTGGTGATTATACAATGAGCGATTATCAGAAAATGTTCATGCAGCTTGCTCATAAAAGAAATCTTCAAGTATCAAGCGAATGTTTGAGTGCAGTCGTTAAGAGACTTAAGTATGAAAAGACACTGCCTAATTTTGGCAATGCGCGTGCAGTAAGAAACTTATTTGAGAAAACTCTGGATAAACATGCAGTGAGAGTTGTAAATGAACATGCAACAGTAGATAAACTTACTGCTGATGATGTACCGGATATTGAAAAGCGACATAATTGATACAAATGTTCCCGACATTAATGTCGGGAACATTCTTTGTTTAAGATGCATTTTTTAAAATCCATATTTATTACAAATAAAAACAGCAGAAAGGAATTATGCCATGAAAAAGAAAACAGGATTAATTTTAGCCGCAGTAGGTGCAGGCGCAGGCTTTTTAGCAGGACGATTTGTTGAAAGAATTGTTACCGTAAAAAGTCTTGTTGACAGAATTGAGGATATAGGTGGTTCAGACGACCTTGAAGATTATCTTTATGACCGTTATGGAGAAAATAACGACGAAGACGAAGATGAATTCTATGACGAGGATGGAGACATTGAAGAAGATGATGACGACGCTGACAATGAGGAAGACGAAGATGATGGAGATAAAACTCCGTCAGTAAAAGTTATGGAAATGTCTGATGAGGAATTCAAAAAATTCATACGGAAGCTGTAAACAATGATGGCAGAGGCCTGTAATTTTTGGCCTCTATTTATATAGAAGAAATGGAGATAATTAAATGGTAAAAGCTTATATACTTGACACAAATATACTTCTTGACAGTCCTAGAGCTATATTTGGATTTGACGATAACACTGTAATCATTACAGGAACAACACTTCAGGAACTTGATTCAAAAAAGACAGCTCCCGGGGAATTAGGATTTAATGCAAGAGAAACATGCAGAATTATAGAAAAACTCAGGCTCAAAGGAGATCTTACCGCAGGAGTGCCAATGGATAATGCGGGCGTATTTAAAGTCATTCTTAATGCAGGACAGTGGCATATGCCAAGTGGTTACAGTGAAGACAAGCCTGATAATCAGATAATCAATACAGTTCTTGATATAAAGAAGAATCAGGGACATATGTTTAATCAGGTAATACTTGTCACCAATGACACATCAATGAGAATTAATGCTTCAGTATGTGCAGCAGCATGTGGTTTTTCAGATTTTGTTGAGTCATACAGGAATGATCATGTTTCAAGTGCTGAGATGTATACAGGCAAAAGAGAACTTCAGGTTTCCAAAGAAGCAATTGATTATATATATAAGAATAAAATGCTTCCACCAGAGGCTATTTTCAGAGGAGACATTCCGGAACCTGTAGAAAACGAATTTTTCATACTGCAGAGCGACCAGTCATCAGCACTTGCTGTGTACAGAAATCACGAATTAAAGCTGATTGACACAAAAACATTGCATCCATGTCATGTACAGCCTAAAAATGCAAGTCAGACATTTGCGCTCTGGGCGCTCATGCAGCCAGTTGAGGAAATTCCATTTGTTATTCTGAAAGGACCGGCAGGAACAGCAAAGACATTTCTTTCGCTTGCAGCAGGGCTTGATCAGGCATATGATTCAAGGGCACACAGGTCATATGACAGTGTGCTTATTTCAAGGAACAATGTTATGGCGGACGCAGATTTTGGTTATCTTCCGGGTGAGCTTGAAGATAAGATGAACCCGTTGCTGGCACCATTCTTTGATAACCTTGAATCACTGCTTAGAGGAAACTCAGACGAAGACAGGGAGTGTATTTCAAGACAGATAGAGGATATGATAGATTCAGGTGTTATTGAAATATGTGCACTTGCTTATATGAGAGGACGTTCAATTACCAATAAGTTTCTCATTGTTGATGAAACACAGAATGCAACAAGAAGTCAGATAAGAGATATTATTACGCGTGCGGGTGCAGGCTGTAAGATCGTTATCTGCGGAGATCCTGAACAGATTGATGCTCACAATCTTGATAAGTTAAATAACGGACTGGTATTTGCGTCAGAAAAAATGAAAGGTTCACCTGTCTGCGCACAGATTTCGTTTACAGAAGAAGAGTCAGTAAGAAGCGAACTTGCAAAAGAAGCAATAAAGAGACTTACGCTTTAGAATATATGCCCGGCAAAAAAAATATTGTCGGGCAATTTTCATCTGTTTAAACATCAAACTCCATATTTATTACAGTCATATCAACAAAAAAAAGGAGGAATTTTTATGACACTAAGTAATGTAAGGATCGTTCAGAATGATAATCGTATAATGATTATTATTGATAATCCATCTCAAAATGATGTGGACGCTGTACAGGAGGCTTTTGGTGCAGAGTCAGCAATAAAAAGACTTGCGGGACTTAAGACACCAACAGAAGCAGAACCACAGATACCGGCACCTACACAGGAAGTACAGCCACAGCCAGCACAACAGGATGTTCCACAGCAGAATACTCAGGATGTTCCACAACAGACCGTTGCTCAGAGCAGACCTGAACTAACAGCAAGAACACCTGAAATGTCAGCAAAGGAATTACTTGCAGACAGAACAGCCCAGTCAGCTCTTGGACTCAGAGAAGTTCTGTGGAGACTTGGAACCTGCCTGTACCCAAATACAGCCAGAGAGCCATTCGATGCATGGTTCGACAGAACCAGCAAAGAAGACCATGCTGCAAAATATCAGGAATTTGCGACAAAAATAATGGCTGCGTAAACAAAAGAAAACAGAATCTGATTTTTCAGGTTCTGTTTTTATTACCGTTTAATTATCAAAATCCATATATATTATGTAAACATTTTTCCACAAGATTTGTCCACATTTAAACACAAATAATAACGATTTTAATAGGAGAAAGAATAATGGAAACAAGTATTTTTGCAACAAAGTCCGAAATCAGGGAACATAAAAATCCTTCATTCGGCAATGTTCATATAATTGGACTTGATATGGGTTACTCGGGAGTTAAATGTTTCCACGAAAATGGAAACTTTGTATTTCCTAATTACTGTCAGAAGATAGAAGGTGAAATCTTTGGCGACTTATCACGAAATGACTTAATATATGAAGATTTAAAGTCAGGAGACAGATACTATGTAGGAGCTCTGGCAATCAAGTCATTATCGGAAGATAGCACTGTAGCTGAAGATAAGATTTTGGGAAGAAACCATTACGGCCATATGGATTTTCTGATAAAGTTTCGTACAGCATTAGGTCTTGCCAGATGGGATATTCCTGAAGATGAGCCTTTGTTTATTCAGACAGGACTTCCGCCAGCATACATTAAGACAGATGAAATGCTGCTCAGAAATGCAATTCAGCAGAGTCATGATTTTGCACTTATATCATGTGGGAAAAGAAAAGAGTTTCACATTGACATAACAGCAGAAGATGTTGACGTTATGTATCAGCCAATGGGTACATTCTATTCTGTAACAACAGACCAGTTTGGAAATCTGACAAATGACCTCAAAACGTTCAGGAATTCAGACCTGCTTGTCTTTGATTGTGGATTCAAAACACTTGATAAGTTTGTTATTCAGAATAAGAAGCTTGAGGAAAAAGATACTGATGAAAATCTTGGCATGAAGCGTATTCTTGAAGAAACAAGAAACAGCATGCAGGAGGATTTAAAGAAAAAGGGCTATTCAGTTTCAGTGTCACTTCCGGCAATGCAGCAGTGTCTCAAAAATGGCGTGGTAAGAATTAATGACCGCATTAACTTTACCGTAAAAGAATTCCCTATAGAGGAATATTTAAAGAAAGCAAATGAACTTATCTGTAAAGAAGCTTTTGACAGCATTAAAGATTATGTGTTCAGCATTAAATACCTTATTATGACAGGCGGCACAGGAAGCGCATGGTATGGCTATTTTAAAGACAAACTGAAGGGAATTCATACTTTAAAGGTGATTTCTGGAGATTATAACTCTAATCTGCCAGCTTTTTATGCAAATGCCAGAGGTTATTATATGTATCGCCTTACACAGTTCAAAGTAAAAAGATAGAAAGGTGCGGTGATAAGTATATATGAAAAAGATGTCAGTACCGTTTTATCTGTACAGGCAGCATGACATGGATCTCATTAATATATACAGGCGTGATGGTTTTAAATTTCAAAAAGAAGTTAAAAAGGCTATTGTTGAATATGCAAATGGAAGAATATATCAGCTGACAATTCCTGATAATCTTCCTATTAAAAGTGGATATATAGCAAAGTCAATTCCAATGCATTTAACATTAAATCCGAATAATGAAGAAGAACTGAAAGCTGTTAATATGCTGATGAACACAAGAAAAGGATTCAGATGCCAGCTTATTAAGGCAATATTCAGGATAAGTCTTCAGACACTGCCCCTTAGTTCTTTTAACAAGGGCAGTAGTGACGGGTTTGTTTTTAAAAGACCTGATATAGACGAAGTTATGCAGGAAAGTTTGGCAGAACAAACAAAAACGAAGAAAAATTCAGTTTCAGTTGATATTCCAGAACAGATTCCGGTTCCAAAACCGCAGTCTGTAAAGAAAGATACGATAAATACTAATTCAGATAAAGCTGAAGAGAGTAAGGCTCCTATCGTAGACGAATATAATGCACAGCCTGATGATCAGGATGAACTGGCAGCAATATTCGGACAGATGGATTCACTGACTCACTAAGTTTTACAAGAAAGGTGTATTTATTAAAATGGAAAATTTTACAACAGATGAGGAATTACTCAAGGACGAAAATTATTCAGCAAATGCAGAAGACATTGCTGACGAAGATGTATTAGAAGAAACATCTGAAGAGGAATCAGAAGAAAATAACAGCAATGGAGACATAAGAACAGCAATTCTTATGATGAATGAACTTAAAGTACATTGCGAAAAGAAAAAGATACCAATGTTCAGTACTATTGCAGATGTTGATGAAGAAAAACATACAGCTAAATACATAACAAGAACACTTACTCCGTTTATGGCAAGGAAAAATATTATTAACGATAAAATCACAAAGTTCAACGCAGGTGTAAACGGTGAATTTTATTTAAAAACAACTGCGCCGGGCAATTCACAGATAGCAGATTTGGCAGATACTTTTACAGAAGAAAATTTGTAAAAATATTTTGCAAATTCTTTGGACAAAAATTTAAAACGGAATATTATATATGTGTCAAACATAATAGGATGTGTTGATACAAACTTTTGGGGTTAAGATTTTCGCAAAAGTTAAAAGACTGGTATACGTAACGGTAGCATGCAGACTCATAACCTGCAAATCTGGGTTCAAATCCCAGTGCCAGTCATAAAACTTTAAAAAATATTCAATTTATTTTGGACAGATTTAAAGTTTGGAATATTATAAATGTGTAAGTGTAAAAACGTATGTAACACACAGAAAGGAAATTTAAAATGACAAAAGCAGAATTAGTTTCCGCAATGGCGGAGAAAACGGGATTAACAAACAAGGATGTAGCCGCAGCAGTAAATGCTTTTACTGAGTCTGTAAAAGAGGCGCTTGTTAAGGGCGATAAGGTACAGCTTGTTGGCTTTGGTACATTCGAGGTAGCTGAGAGAGCAGCAAGAATGGGTAGAAACCCATCGACAGGAGAGTCTATCCAGATCGCAGCTTCAAAGACAGCTAAATGGAAGCCATCTTCAGCTTTAAAGTCAGATCTTAATTAACAGTTGATCCGCCGGTTAATACACCCATTCTGAAAAACCGGTGCTAACCTCAAACAGTTTACGAGGTTGATAACTAAGTATAAAACGGGGGTTCCCGATTATCCCGCAGGCGTCGTAGACGTAAAGCAAAAATCGGACTCCATATACAAAACCGCCTGACAGCAGTACTTACTGTCAGGCCTTCTAGAATGGTGGTGTAATGGTAGCACGACAGTCTCCAAAACTGTAAATCATGGTTCGATCCCATGTCATTCTGCTACAGATTGCAGAAAAACTGCAAAAATCTGTATGCCTCTTATATTTTATTTGTTGATAAGTTACGCGCAGGAAGATTCTTGTCTTCCTGCAATACGGCTCCATGGTCTAGCTGGTTAGTGACGCGGCCCTTTCAAGGCTGTAACGCGGGTTCAATCCCCGCTGGAGCTATTTATTTTCCTCATGGTGAATTATTCAACAGACATTAAAAGCGGGTTCGATTCCCGCAAGGAAAATTAATCGCTGCAATTATTGCAGTGCGGCAGGTTTCATGTCGTTAAATAAGGCTGATAACAGCTATAAAGCAGGGAAAGAAAATCTGCGACTGGAATTTTATTCCAGTTTAATGGAAAACCATTTGCCAAAAACACTGGTGTAAGTACTTGAGAACAGACTTGTGGAGAGTATTAACTGGTGCGGGGCATCCAGTAAAGAGGGTGCTATATCTGTGGAAACACAGTGGAGTGGTCAAATGTTCTATGGTGTGAGTCTTTGCAGAGGCAAATGCTGTATTAATTATGATAATTCATCCAGCACGAAAGGTGGGGTGATAATCATAAAGTATATCAATAGCACGATATACAGGAGCTGCGCCGAATGGGACGTGCTCAAAAGGTACGTATGTTCAAATGCATACCACGTAGTTCCATTTACAAACAAAACATACTTTGTGTTAGACTATGATTCTAACTAAATCTGAGGATAAAGATTTTAAAAGCAAAAGTGTGTGCGACCATGAATCTACAAACAGCTTATTGTCCTGCAATATGGGCACATAAGGCATCCGCAAGATACTTTATGAAGAAATTATTAGATGCAACCGCAATCAGTTGGCAGACTGATGAATGTTTTGCAGACAGTGATGTGTTGAACGTTTCTTATATAATTCGTGGTAAGAGTTTGCCGGCTTTTACAAAACCGGTGCTGTTGTCAGCTACGACCTAAACAGTCGTGTGATTAACTCGCTCCAACGCGAGGCTGCTGAAAATGAAGATAACGCTGACAGATACAGGTCAAAATCTCAGCCTGTATACGATAAAACAATAAAAATTCTGAATAACACAAAGATGCAGAAGGGTGAATTTCATCTTTCTGCATTTTTGTTTCTTTTCTGATTTTACAAAATCCATATATATATCGCTATAATTTAGTAAATAAAAATTAAAATAAAAGGAGGATATAATTATGGCATACACAGTAAAAGCACAGCAGCTCACAGTTGGTGAGGAGGCAGTTATTAAAGGAACTCTTGGATTTAGTCGTTGGCTGACACAGCTCTTAGACGGTGAAGACTTACAGAAATCTATCGCAGCAGAGAAGCAGAGAGGATCTCAGTACCCTAATATGAACGTTAGATGTGAGGCTGAGTTACTCAATCCTGAGATTGTTCTCAAGGACGCTCAGCCAAATGGCACAGAGAAGTATTTGCATGAGCGAATCTTCTCTAAAAAGGACGGCGCATCTTGTTTTCGTTTAGAGAGAAATAAGACTCTCCCTAAATTCGGCATCCGTCAGGCAGATGGCACAATCAAGGAGTTTAATCCTGAGGGCAAACACTTTGGCGAAGGAAACGTAGTAACTGCTTACTACAAAGTATATCAGCCAAAATCCTTTGCTAATAAGGGAGTAGGTCTGCAGGCGATCGTCTTTGAGAACGAGCCTATTTACTATCAGGGAGCTGGTCTTCCGGGTGGTGAGTGGACAAGACTTCCAAAGGAAGAGGCGGCCGCAGCACAGGCAACTCCTCAGACAGCAGCACCTGCAGCAGCACCTGCTCCAGCCGCATCAGCAGCTCCACAGTCTGCACCAGCAGATCCATGGGCTACTCAGGCAGCACCTGCAGCAGCACCATCTAATGATGGTTTTGCTCCAGCAGCTGACAGTCCTTGGAACTAAATTCAAAGGCTTGTAAACGGAAGAAAGAGATGACGAAAGTTGTCTCTTTTCTTTTTTTTGCCCAAAATTGCCGTTAGTTTACAAAACTCATATCCATAGCAAATATAAAGAAAGGATTTTGTAAAATATGGCTAAAAAGAAAAAGAGTTCAGGCCCGGGACCGATAAAAGAACTTATCACAACAATGCTTGAACCTGATGAAAATGGCAAGTTAAAAAACATGACAATGTTTGCCATTATGAATGTATTTATTGTTCCAATTATACTTTATGAAGGCATCAAGATAGGTCTTTATCCTGAGAAAGGAGCGGGGAGTATCATAGGCGGATTTACGCATAACATTATTGCAATACTTGAAATGCGTAAAAACTACGGCAATATACAGGGCGTTGGATTTCAGCCCGGAGGATTAGTTTTACTGCTCTGTATCTGGGGATTTTTCTTTGTTTACAATTTTGTGCGTATAGATAGAGATAAGAGGAAAAGCAGTAACAGTAAAGGTAATGCTCACTGGAATACACTCAGAAAATATAATCCAGTATTTGTTTATCCAAAAGGTGCAGCGGAACCGCAAATGAGTGTTCCCGATGACTGCGATGAGCCGGGAAACATGATACTTGGACGAATGTCAGCGTCACAGCCAATATGCTTTGATATGCATCAGAAAGGCGGTACAAATGTTTACTGCAACACTTTGATCGTAGGTTCTACTGGTACCGGTAAATCTTTTGGATTTGTTAAACCAAATGTTATGCAGTTTAACTGTTCATATGTAATAACTGATCCGGCCGGAGATTTAACAAGAGAATGTGGACCGGGACTTGTTCATGAAGGATATAACGTAAAAGTATTCAACGTTGCCGAAATGAAATACTCCTGCCGTTATAATCCATTCAGATATGTAAGAAGCGAGCAGGATATTATGACAATGATTAACGTATTCATGCAGAATACAGATGATTCAGAGTCAGGAAAGGGCGACCAGTTCTTCACAAAGGCAGAGCAGTGTCTCTATCTTGCAATGGCTTTCTATATATATACTGTATATAAAGATCAGCCGGAAAAACAGACATTTAATACAATGTTCGACATGTACCAGATGGCAAATGCTTCTGAAGACAGTAAGAGAGAGAATGAAGTAAATGAATTTGATAAACTCTTTATTGAACTTGCAAAAACTGATCCTTTAAACCCTGCGCTTAAATTCTATCGTATCTTCAAAAAAGGTACTGGTAAAACCTTAAAGAGCATTCTTATTTCAGCCGGTGTACGTTTATCGTTCCTTGCAATTCCTGATGTTGCAAATCTTCTTTCAGGAGATGACCTTGAACTTGAAACTCTTGGTGACAGAAAGTCTGCAATATTTATGATTATTAAAGCAGAGGATGCGACATACAACTTTATTACAGCTATGCTGTTTACACAGATGTTTGAAACCCAGTATTATGTTGCAGGCCAGCTCAATCCAAATGCACTACTTTTGACAAAAGGAACATGTACAGCACTAAAGAGTGAAAAGTTTGTCACACCAAAACAGGAACAGGACGCAAGAGAAAAACTCGAAAAAGAACGTCAGATGTACATGGCGGCAAAATATGAAGAAGATGATCCGAATGATCCAAAGTTTACTACAGAATATGATGAAGACGGATTTCTTCCTTATCCTAAGTGCAGACTTGTTTACGAAGATCCTGATACAAAAGAGAAAAGGGTATTAAAAGAATTTCTTGGCAAGAGAGAATGTGACATGTTTATGGACTGTATTAAAAACGGTACTATTAAACGAGGCAAGAAACACCTTACAAGTCATTTAAGATTTATCCTTGATGAGTTTGCAAATATAGGAAAAATCCCTGATTTTGATAAGAAAATTGCAACATTTCGTAAATACTGGATAAGTTCAGACATCATTATTCAGTCACTTGACCAGTTGCGTAAAATGTATGAAGACAATATCGGTCTTATTATAGGTAACTGTAACATTATTATCTGTCTGGGAACAACGGATAAAGAAGACTCAGAATTCTTCTCCGAATTGCTTGGACAGAAAACAGTTGATGTTGTATCACATAATTTTGATAACAAGGGTATATTTGTCGGCACAACCGGAGGTAATTATTCGGCAGATGCAGAAAATTTGATGAGGCCGGAAGATGTACGTTCAATGAAACCTGATGAATGTCTTATTATCATCAATACACAGCAGCCATTTAAGGCGAAGAAATATCCGGCAACAGCACATCCTAATTATAAACTGCTTTATGATGACCATAAGAGTCCTGACAGTAATGAGTATGTACCTCCATTTGAGTATCAGCGTATATTCAAGGTAACACCTATGAAACAGAAAGGCGTTACCGCGGAAGAACTTTTAGGAACAGCGCCAGCACAGCAGTCACAAAAGAAAGCAAGACGTGTAAGCATTGGACCTGCTAAAAAGTCAGTACCTGCAGATGGATATTCAGCAGTTGCAGAAAATAAGCATTTCAATAAGCCAAAGACAGAATCTAAAGTCAGAGATACATCTGTAACAGAAATGATGGGAATAACTCCTGATGAAAACGGAAATGTTAGAATAGATGACATTGCAGAGAAAAATCCTGAAGCAGCAAAAAAATTGAATGCAAACTTATTAGACATGTACAAAAAAGCAGAAATCAAAGTTGATGAAAATAATCAGGTCAGCTTCTTAGGAAATGGTATAAACGGAAATCCACCAATTATATCAGATGAGTACGATGATTTTTTATGATTTTTACAGACGCTTTAAAGCGTCTGTTTTTTTTGTGTAATTTTACAAAATCCATATATGTACCAAAGTAATTGAAATAGGAGGATGTTTTAGATGAGAGATAGAATACGTGCACCAGTTTACAGACAGGTTGTTTAGTAAATTTTTACAAAATCCATATATATCGAGTAATTGAAGAAAATTGTTATCCGGTGCATCAGGATGACTGGTACATGGTACAGAAAGGAATAAAAATTATGAAAAATCAAATTACAGGAAAGATTACAGGCGCAGTAAATAAGGCGTCAATGTTTACAGGAGCATGGCTTACTGCAGGGTTAATGATGTTAGAAAATACAATGGCGGCAAATAATGGTTTTACTGGCTATGAAAATGCACCTGATGGAACAACCGTTGTAGATGGAGCAAAGTCATTTATTGGAACAGCGGGAACTTTCGTTGGTGCTATCTGGGTTATCGCAGCAGTATTTACACTTGTTATGGCAATCAGAAATGAGGACAATGAGGGACGTAACAAAGCGCTTCTTAATGTTGTCTGCGGTGGTGTTCTTTGTTCATTAAGCCTTATTCTTGCGCTCTTCTTCAAGTCTAATTAAAAAACAAGATCAAGGAGGATAAAAATTTATGTTTAATCATATCTTTTTATCCGCCTTCAATTTACCTATGTTATTAGGGATAACACAGCCCACTGCGGGAGGCGGCATGGGTGCTGCCAAGAGTCAGGTCAGCGCACTTAATAGTACAGTGCAGGGCTTCGCTGGAGCAGTAGGAGCAGTATTAATAGCTGTTGCAATCATGAAATACATCATGTCAATTGCGGATGAAAGTCCTCAGAGTAAAATGAATGCAACTTTAATGCTTGGCGGTGGTATTTTCTTTATTTCAATGAGCGGAGTACTCAGTGTACTTAATCTTAATGGAAATACAATACCGAGTGCAGATACTGTTGCAAAACATATTGTGGATATTTTAGCATCACTAATAACATACGCCGGAGGCGGATTATTGGCATTAGGTGTCTTTATGTATGTAATGGCAATATCACAGGAAAATTCTGATCAGCAGCATAAGGCATCAACAATACTTGGAATAAGTACTTGCATGTTAGCTTTTGCATCATTTAAAAATTCAATCAAAAATTTTGTTACCAGTGGCGATGGAAACAGCGCAGTGTCGCTGGCTATTGACTGCATAACAGGTGTTGCAACAGTTGTTGGTGGTGGAATACTCGTTTTAGCAGTATTTAAATTCGTTATGGGTATTCGAGAAGAAAATTCACAGGATACACATAAGGCGGTTCTACAGTTTGGCGTGGCAATAGCTCTGCTTGGATTTTCCGGCGTGCTTAGGCTGTTTGGACTGTAAAATATAATAATTCCTCAGTCATCATACTGGGGAATTATTAATATAAGAAAGGAGTAGGAGAGATGACGTATTTAACCACAATGGTATATGCATTCATTATGGCACACATGCCAGTTCAGCTTAGTAATGCAATAGCAAACCTTGTTGATAATCTTTTTACTAACTGGGCTACAGGTATTTTAAAGTCAACATATAATACAGATTCTATTGAAACTGCAACAAGTCTGGTTAAGCTGTCAAACAGTGTATATGCGGATTTGTTCAGCATTGTTAATTCGGTTTTTAGTGCTGTTAAACCTGTAGGATTTGCATTAGTTACTACATTTTTTCTGATTCATATGTTTCATATGGCAACAAATGAACAGATAACCATAGAATCTCTTGCAAAACTGTTTATTGCACTTATTGTAACAGTTGGTATTGTTGGCAATCTTGATTCAATAATAAATGCCTTGTTACAGATAGGTGATGATATTATTGGTGGAATAAGCAATGTTTCAGATTTAAATGATCCGGGAGTCGATGAACTTGTTGACAAACTTAAAGATGATGGAATATTAGGCTTTACGATGTGGCTAAGTTCCATTATTGTATGGCTCATGCATATTGTTGCAACCGTTATTATTTATATGGGAGCTATTTCAAGGGCACTGGATGTAGGCTGGAGAATAGCACTCGCACCAATAGCAGCAGCCAATGCGTTTGAAGGCGGTGCAAATTCAAATGCAATGAGATATTTAAAATCATTATTTGGCGCAATACTTGCTGGTGCAGCAATGATAATTATTATGCAGGCAGGATTTACTTTATCAAGAGCATTTTTTGGCGATTCAGGCTCAAGTTATAGTGGATTTACAAGACTTTTACTTAGCTCTGCAGCAATGCTGGCAACAGGAATGGCTGCAACAGGTGCATCTGCAAAAGTAAAAGAAGTCGTAGGATAGGAGAGATTTTAATGGCAATATCAAGAAAAACGCAGAAAGATATAGGACAGTATGAGCCTAAATTCATTGGGCCATTCACCGGCAGACAGAGTGCTGCTGTGGGAATTGGCGGAGCGTTATGTTTTGCAACGTGTTATGTATTAAAACAGATGAATTTAGACGCGATGACAATGTTTATGATATGTGCACTGATAATCATTCCGTTCTTTATATTCGGCTGGATTAAACCATATGGCTTAAAGGTAGAAGATTTTATAAAAGAATATTATCACTATCATTATATATCTCCGCATATCAGACCATATGAAACGGTGACTGGACTTGATACTGTTGAATGGAATGATCCGGAAAAAGAAAATGAAGACGGCAAAAATAAAAAGCAGACATATATTCATAAAAAGAATAAAGATTATCCAGAATATCTGTAAGAAAAATAAAGGGCATGTGAAGAAAAACTCTTCATATGCCTTTTTATATGCGTAATTTTTTAAAATCCATATATATAGAAGCAAAAAAAAGAAACAAGGAGGAAATTATTCGTGGCAGATAAAAATAAGAAACAGTCAAATCAGAATAATAAAAATCAGAGCAAGATAGCAAAGACCGTTCAGACCTCAATCCCTTATGTAAGAGTATATGATGACGCGAACACAAATGGCGGTATTATTGAAGTTGAAGACGGATATTTTACAAAATCATACTTCTTGTTCGATGCAAACTATTCTGATGCAGGTGATGACAGACAGGAAGAAATACTTGAAACATTTGAAAAAATCCTGTCAACATTTACCCATGATGTTACATACGAAATTACTGTAAACAATAGAACACTGGATCAGGAAGCATTTAATAGAAGAGTACTCATGGCTTATCAGTCAGATGGACATGACAATTTCAGAATTGAGCATAACAATCTTGTGCTTGAAAAAATGCAGGAAGGAAAGAATAACCTGAAAGCAGAGAAATATTTTACAGTCGGAGTTCATGCATCTGATGTAAAAGAAGCAATGACAAAGTTTTCAGGCATTGAAAAGACTGTCAGCCTGAAATTCAAGAAGATAAATATGGAAGGCTTAAAGGCGATGTCTCTCAAAGATCGTCTGAACATTCTCCATGATATTTACAACAACGGCCGTGAGGATGAGTTTGAAAAGATATATGACTTAAATGCCATTGTCTCACAGGGCATTACAACAAAGGATATTATTGGCCCGTCATATTTTGATTTCAAACCTAATGGCAAGGTTAATTACATGATGATTGGTGATACATACGCAAGGGCAATGTTCTTAAAGAGCATTCCGGCAACACTTTCAAGTGTATTAATTGAATCACTTACATCAATTTCAGCAAATGTACTTGTAAGTGTATACTATGACGCACAGCCACAGGAGAAAGCAGTAGCATTTGCCTCAGGTCAGGTTACTAACATTGGTGGTGAAGTTGTTAAGCAGCAGAAGAGTCTTTCCCGTTCAGGTGCTGATCCAAGTCTTATTTCATCAAAACTTGATACAGCACACAGAGATGCAAAGGAACTTCTTGCAGATCTTACAAATGACAACCAGAACCTTTTCCATGTAACACTTGTAGCAGTTCTTTTTGCACAGAACAAAGAAGATCTTGAATTCTACACAAAGCAGATTCAGGTAAGAGCAAAGGAGCATATATGCTCAATGGAAATCCTGTCAACACAGCAGGAACAGGGACTTGACTCGGCACTGCCTCTTGCGAAGAGACTCATTAAAACAAAGAGAGTAATGACCTCATACACAGCCAGTGCAATACAGCCATTTTCTTCACAGGAATTACAGTACAAAAACGGTTTTTATTATGGACTCAACCAGTCATCAAAGAACCTTATTATGTACAATCGTTCAGCAGGTACCAACCAGAATGGTGTTATTCTTGGACCTCCGGGAACTGGTAAATCATTTGCAGCCAAAATGGAGATGTATCAGGCATTTCTCAATACAGACTCACAGATTTTCGTTATTGATCCAGAGCGTGAGTATGTAAAGATTGCTCAGGAATTTGGCGGAACAGTATTCCCTATTGAACCGGGTGGAGATGTATATATCAATCCACTGGATCTTGATATTACAAAGTCTGACGAGGGAGATCCATTTGCACAGAAAGTTGACTTTGTAATTGCAATGATTGAATCAATGCTCGGCGGACGTAACCAGCTGTCCGGAGTACTTACAGGTATCATTGACTCAGTTCTTCAGGAGTTATACAGTCCATATTTCAAGCACTTGAGAGAAAAGCATCTTACTATTGATACAGAACAGTGCCCGACACTTGAAGACTTTTACAATCTGCTCCGTTCAAAGAAAGAACCGGAAGCAAAGAACCTTGCAGCATCTATCAAGATGTACTGTGTTGGTACACTTAATCTGTTTGCGCACAGAACAAATATCAACACAAGAGACCGTTTCATTGTATATGATACAAAACACATTGGAACCAATCTTCAGGAACTTGGCCTCCAGATTTGTCTTAACGATATTTGGAATCGTATGATTACAAATAAGAAGAGAAACATTCGTACAATGTTCTATATTGATGAGTTTTATCTGTTACTCAGACAGCCATCAGCAGCAGCTTATCTTCAGATGATATGGAAGCGAGCACGTAAGTGGATGGGAACACCAACCGGTATTACCCAGAATATCGCCGACTTGCTTGCATCAAATGAAGGAAATACAATCCTTCAGACATCAGATTTTGCACTCATTCTGTCACAGGCACCTATCGACAGGGCAGAACTTTCAAATCTGTATAATATTAATGAGGAAATGCAGGAATATATCACTAACGCAAACCCGGGCGAAGGATTGATTAAGACAAGCCGTACAATTGTACCATTTGAGAATCATGTTCCAGTAGATTCAGCCATTTACAAGCTGCTTTCAACAAAAGCAGAAGATGCAGAAGATACAACAGAGATTATGTAGCATAAAAAATGCAAGGGAAATTAATTTTTCTCTTGCATTTTTATAGTTAGTCAAGATGGCGGCATGCCTCATTTATCTGCTCGTCTGAAGTATTGAATATTCTTTTTATATCTTCAGCTCCATGTAAAAGAAAAAGTTTGAGAAATTCTTTTTGTGGCAGCAGATATTCATTTTTACGATGTTTTATTCTTACAATAGTTCTTAGGAATATTTTCCCGAGAACGGACTTACTGATAGGATAAAACTTTATTTTATGATACATTAAGCGGCTAAAAACGCCTGTATAATGAAGCTTTGAATTATGTTTGTCCAAGTAAGCTTTCATTGCTGCCAGCTGGTCAGTTTCTGCAAAACACCATATATTAATGTCTGTAAACTGATACATTGTCATTTCCATTATATTTCCCTCCCCATAGTGAATAGTTTACTATAATTAATGTAAACGAAATAATATGGAATGTAAATAGCAAATAAAAATGTTAACAAATGATCCATAAATTTGTTATTATTATAAAAGATATGAGTTATTCAAAATTAAACTTGTCTCACTTTAAGTTAATTAAAAACAAACAAAATACATCAACTTATTTTATTTCAAAGATTCTAAAATAATGTTCCTAAAATCACAAAAATAAAACAGTCCAGCAGATTATCTGCCAGACTGTTTTTGTTACTTATATTAAAATTAATCAAGAATAGATGCTCCGAAAATTTACGAAAAACGGTCTATAAGTGAAGTACACGTTCCTTAATTTCCTGAGTTCTTCCCTGATTCCAGAACTGTGTACCGATATAACCGCATGTACGGCGGGCTACACTCATCTTGTTCTGATCACGATTTCCGCAGTGTGGACATTCCCATACAAGTTTGTGAGACTTTTCGTCCTCAACAACTTTGATTTCACCGTCATAGCCGCAGACTTCACAATAATCGCTCTTTGTGTTAAGTTCAGCATACATGATATTGTCATAAATATACTGGATAACAGCAACTACTGCTGGAATATTTGTCTGCATGTCAGGTACTTCAACATAGCTAATAGCACCACCCGGAGACAGCTTCTGGAACTGGGACTCAAACTTTAGCTTATCAAATGCATTAATCTGCTCTGTTACATGCACATGGTAGCTGTTTGTGATGTAGTTCTTGTCGGTAACACCTTTGATGATACCAAAACGCTTCTGTAAGCACTTTGCAAACTTATAAGTGGTAGACTCAAGCGGTGTGCCATATATTGAATAATCAATATTTTCAGCAGCTTTCCACTTGTTGCAAGCTTCGTTAAGCTTCTGCATTACCTTAAGCGCAAATGGTGTCGCAGACGGATCTGTATGTGACTTTCCAAGCATGTAACGGCACATCTCACAAAGACCAGCGTAACCAAGTGAAATGGTTGAATATCCGTTAAAAAGCAGCGGATCAATAACTTCACCCTTACCAAGTCTTGCAAGACCACCATGCTGCCAGAGAATTGGTGCAACATCAGATTTTGTTCCAAGAAGTCTTTCATGACGACATCTTAAAGCTCTATGACAAAGCTCAAGTCTCTCATCAAGTATCTCCCAGAATTTATCCATGTCACGGCCTGATGAACATGCTACATCAACAAGGTTTAGTGTAACAACACCCTGATTGAAACGGCCAAAATATACATGACCCTTGTGCTCATCAAAATTTTTGGCTTTTGAAATGTTGCCAACAGTCTCTGAATAGCGGTCAACTGTAAGGAAAGATCTACATCCCATGCAGCCATACACATTACCGTTCTTAAGCTCACGCATCTGTTTAGCAGAGATATAATCAGGAACCATTCTCTTTGCAGTGCACTTTGCAGCAAGCTGTGTTAACCAGAAGTATGGCGAGTCTTCATGAATATTGCACTCATCAAGAACATATAAAAGTTTAGGAAATGCTGGTGTAACATATATTCCTTTTTCATTCTTTACGCCCTTAATACGCTGATTAAAAATTTCTGCTGAAACTTTGACAAAATCAGCTTTCTCCTGTTCGCTCTTACAGTCACCAATGTTCATAAAGATAGATACGAATGGAGCCTGTCCATTTGTTGTCATAAGAGTAATAAGCTGATATTGAATCGTCTGAACTCCACGACTAATTTCCTCGTCAAGTTCAGCTTCAACAAGGCTTCTCAACTTAGAGTCGGAAACAGCTAATCCCATCTTGTTGAAATTTGCAACCATTCTGTTGTATATCTTTTTACGAGAAACATCTACAAACGGAATGAGGTGAGAAAGTGCTATTGTTTGTCCACCATATTGAGCGCTTGCTATTTGTGCAACTACTTGAGTTGCTATATTGCAAGTTGTAGAAAAACTCTTTGGTGTATCAATCATAGTACCACTGATAACCGTGCCATTCTGAAGCATGTCCTCAAGATTGACAAGGCAGCAGTTGTGCATATGCTGTGCGAAATAGTCTGCATCATGAAAATGGATAAGACCTTTCTCATGTGCATCCCAGATGTCAGCTGGAAGTAAAAATCTCTTTGTAATATCCTTGCTCACCTCACCAGCCATGTAGTCACGCTGCACACTGTTTACGGTAGGATTCTTGTTGGAGTTTTCCTGTTTGACTTCCTCATTGTTACACTCAATAAGGCTTAAAATCTGATCGTCTGTCGTGTTTGACTTGCGGACCAGCTCTCTTCTGTATCGGTATGTTATATAGTTTCTTGCCAGTGTGAACTTCTTCATGCTCATAAGCTGGTTTTCTACCATATCCTGAATATCCTCAACAGTAGGAGTGTGCTGCATATTGCTGCACGCATTCTCAATAGTCTCTGACAACTTTATGATTTCATCCTCAGAGATTTTTTCATAGTCAACAACAGAATTATTTGCCTTTCTGACTGCTGCCGCTATTTTTGTGACATCAAAATCAACTTCCATGCCACTTCTTTTAATAATCTTCATATCAATTTCCTCCTTTTTCTACTTTTCTTTTATAAAGACTACATAGATAAATATGGGTTTTATACTGCGAATACATAAAGAAAAATTACTGTTTGTGAGAAAAACCCATATTTATTTTGGACAGATTTTAAAAGTGGAATATTATACTAATGAAAGGATATTTTTTACACATGAAAGTAATGACTAATCAGGAAGCAAAAAGCCTTGCAAAACTATATCATAAGGAAGAAACATATAAGCACGTAAGACGTGTCGCCAAATATGTTCAAACTGACAGAATGATACCAAATAACATACAAAACGACTGTATTACACTCGCTTATCTGCATGATTTATGTGAAGATACGGAATTTGCAGATTCAAATGCATACAAAACATTACATGAACCATTAAAAACAGCTTTATTGCTGCTGACTCATGATAAAGAAAATATGTCTTATGATGAATACTGTAAGCGAATTAAAGATTCAGTAAACACTCCGGCAGGAAAACTTGCATGGTTTGTAAAAATTGCTGACATGAAAGACCACTTAAATAAAACAGACACTCTGACGGATAAGCTTAAAGAGAAATATTTAAGCGGACTTCGCTATTTGTTGTAGGAGGTATCTGATTATGAAGAATAAATACCTCACGACACTGATTCTTACACTTGCGATAACGTCTGCATTGACAGGATGCGCAAATGGACCACTGGCAAAGAAAGCAGTAATACAGGATAAAACCATAAAAGAGCAAATAGACGAAAAGAGATCCAATGAGAATCAAAACACAGAGATTCCATCAGTAAAAAAAACGGAGTCAGAAAAGGAAACAGAGTCAGAAGATATTGATAAACAGTTTTCACAGGATGATATATGTACATTTATATACAGAATGCTTACAAAAATGAAATATATCACAGATAACACTACCGATGTTAAAGATAAGACAATTACAGCAAAGGATTTTTCAGAACTGTTAATAAATGAAGGCTTTGAATATAAGCCCTTTGATATAGAAAATTTAACAGAAGGAAGTGTTTGTGTAACAGATTCCAGTGCTTCGTTATGTATGTATGTAGACAAAGACAAAAAAATTTATACATTATGCACTTATGATGCTGAAGAAAAATCATCAATAAAAACATATACAAAGGAAAATGTTGAAAAGATGAGTTTTAAGGGAATGTTTTTGTATAAGGCAGTCCCTATACAAAATCAAGGAGAGTAATAAAAACAATGGCAAAAATATTGATAGTAGATGATGCTGCTTTTATGAGAATGATGTTAAAAGATATATTCACAAAAGCAGGTCATGAAATAGTAGCAGAAGCTGGCAATGGTAATGAGGCTGCTGAGAAATATATAGAGTTCCATCCGGATCTTGTAACAATGGATATTACAATGCCGGACTGTGATGGACTTGAAGGTTTGTCTAAGATAATGGAAGCAAATTCAAACGCAAAAGTTGTTATGTGTTCAGCAATGGGACAGCAGGCAATGGTATTAGATGCGGTAAAACGCGGTGCAAAGGATTTTATTGTAAAACCATTTCAGGCAGAAAAAGTTATCGCATCAGTTAACAATGTACTCAATAATTAAAATATATAAAAGTCATGTAACAAGAAAGGACCAAAAAATGAAAAAGACAGAAATACTGGAACTTAGGAAACGATTCAAAAAAGACGACGTAACAATTTCAAAGGTAGCAGGCTGCTATGTAAATGCTGACAAAAACATTGTGTTTACATTCAATCGTCAGATGCTGACCATGGATGATGAAGACTTTTTCAAATATCTTGACATTGCAAAGAAATCGTTAAGCGGCAGCCTTGGTAACAACTTATTCAACCTTGATTTTCCACTAGACGAAGAAAAGATTGGCGGAAAGCAGCAGTCGCTTATGGCACTGAGAGACAGCGATTTAGCAGATGAAGATATGCTTACGGCTTATTATGAGCATGTAATCGACACCTATGACCATACAGGAAACTACTTTATCGTTCTGTTCCTTGACAATTATGATGTCATGACAAAGACAGAGGATAAGAAAAACCTTGATGAGTCAGAAGAGACATTTAAGTATCTTATCTGTACAGTGTGTCCGGTTGACTTATCAAAAGCAGCACTTGGTTACAATGAAACTATGAACCAGATTAAGTCAAGAGAGCGTGACTGGGTAGTAGGTGCACCGGAGTCAGCATTTATGTTTCCTGCGTTTAATGACAGAAGTACTGACATTCATTCTGCTCTTTTTTATTCAAAGAAAAGCAGAGATATTCATACAGAGTTCATTGAGAATGGGCTTGGCTGCAAATCTGTAATATCATCAGATGAAAAGAGAGATACAATCCAGTCAGCAATAGCAAATAATATTGGTGATGGTGCAGACATTGAGTCAGCAATTCTTGGAATATACATTGATATTGAGAAGCAGGCTTCTGATAATGGAATTGAGGATATAAGCAGTTACAGGATTTCACAGGATGTACTTGAAAAGACACTGGATGATAATGGAATGCCTGATACTGTTATAAAGGCTGTTAAAGAAGCCTGTAACGAGATTTTCCCTGACAGTGAAATCTGGGGCAGTGATATTGTTGACGAGAAATACATGAAGAAGAACAAACTTCTTATTAACTATAAAGAACTTGCTGCTGAAAATGCCCGCTTAGGAAAAGAACTTGACAAAAAGTATTCGGCAGAAGATCTGAAACATAAACTCAGCTCATATACAGGAGAAAACGATATTAAAAGCTTTCTTGACTATATAGCTTAATTAGCACGGCGGTCGTTAACAGCGGCTGCCGTATCAAAAGGAGAAAACAATGGAAAATTTAGTAGCAAACACTTTTATAGCAGGTGGACCTGCTTCCGGGAAAACAACTCTGATTAAAAAACTGGTAAATGATTTATTTCAAAGATCAAATGTACAAATATTCGCTATAAATACTCATGGCGAAATCAGTCATGACAATAAAGAAAATTTATACACACACAGGGTAAATCCTTACGTAATATATACAAATGACACGCTTGTCAGTGAATGTAAAGATAGCATTCTTGTAAATAAAAGAGATTTGTTAAAAGATATTCATAAAATAGTAGCAAAGAAATCATTTACACCAAAGCAGGCAATAATGTTAAGCATGATAATCACATCACTGTATTCAGAAAAAGAAGTTGACCTTAAATATTTTAAAGAAAAGAATGCTTTTTCTGATGAAGATATTAAGGAACTTCATACTGTGGCAGAGACAATATCTAAAATGAGTATTATCTGCAGTGGAAACAAGTATTTTGAAAATTATAATGACAACAATAAATATGTTCCATACTGTTATTCCGTTGGTGAATCAGATATAGAAAGCAAGATTAAAGAACTGTGTCTCTTTGATTATATATATGAGAGAATGGCTATTAACTGCGCAAACAAAAAGGAAAGCTATCTGTTTATTGATGATGTATTGGAATTTATCAATGAAGACGAAAACACATTTAATACGATTTTAACATTTGCAAAAAGATGCAGGATGCTTAATAGCCATATTATTATGACTGACGCTTTTGACACAAAAAGAATGCAGCTGTCAAGAAACTCAACATATTTATATAGACTTGTTGGCATGTGTACAGATGTTTACTGCCTTAAAACAAATGACAATATCTGCGATACTTTGTCATGTATGAATTTCGATGGCAAGCTTCTTGAAAAAACAAAGAGGTTAAATATTGGAGAAACTATCAAATTGCATTAGGAGATTTTATATGGCAAAAATATGTCCGGAAAGCGGTGAGAGAGTAATATATTTAACATGCTTAGAATGTGATAGTCAGACATGCAGAACAAACGCAAAGGAGAAGGATGATGATGGAAGAAATAAAAAACTTAATGGAAACAATACAGAAAGAAAATAAGAATGCAATTGTAGTATGGTCTGAAGATACTGACAATGGCTTAAGTGTATCAATTCAGATGAATGGAAAAACAGAGTCGTTTATGACAATGGCACTGCATGTGATATGTTCAATAGCAGTAACTATGGATGTAACTCCTGTAGAAATGCTTGATACATTTAAACAGTTGTGTGCTGACAATCCGGAAGCAATAAACGATGTTATGGAAACACTTAAAAGGGATCTGCCAGCAGATATGCCAAGTTAGTTAAAGGAGAATTTTATGTTAATTACAGGAACAAAAGGAGACTATTATCACAAATTAGTTCTCAACAAAATACTTAAAGAAGGAACACTGGATATTAATCCACGGCCTCATTATTCAGACGGACTGCCTGCTTATACATATTCAATAAACCATATTATGCAGCAGTATGATCTGTCAAAAGGTGAATGTCCGGTTGAAACATTAAGACCGATTGCATGGAAAAGCGCAGTAAAAGAAATTCTGTGGATATATCAAATGCAGAGCAACAAAATTGACGATCTGCATGAGATGGGTATTAAATACTGGGACGACTGGGATATTGGCGATGGAACAATTGGCTGCCGCTATGGTGCTACAGTAAAACGGCATAATCTTATGAATAAACTGTTTAATGGACTCAAGCAGGACCCATTTGGACGCAGGCACATAATAAATATGTGGCAGGAAGACGATTTTTCAGATGAAACCGGCGGCACTACAAAGGGACTTAATCCATGTTGTTATGAAACTATCTGGAATGTAAGACAGGGTGAAGACGGATTATATCTTGATATGCTTATGAATCAGAGAAGTTCTGATTACGAGGTAAGCTGTGCTATCAATGAACTTCAGTATATTGCATTACAGCTTATGGTCGCAAAAGTATGTGGTTTCAAGCCCGGTATGTTTACGCATGTCATCGAAAATGTGCAGATTTACGACAGACACGTTAATAATGTCAAAACCCTGCTTACAAGGGAATCTGTCAGATGCTGTCCACAGCTTATACTTAATACTGATAAAACAGATTTTTACGAATTTACTATTGACGACTTTGTGCTAACGGATTATCCGGTTGATAAAATTAAAGAGAAAAACCCACAGATGAAGTTTGACTTGGGAATATAATTAATAATTAAGGCAGTTGCGTTTGGCAGCTGTCTTTTTTTTAACAACAAAATCCATATACATTGCAACTTATTAACATGTTTTTAAAGGAGGAATTCGTTATGAGTAAAAGGAAAAATAAAGTTCAGACAATTTCAGTAATGTCTGGACTTGAAGCAACCATTATGCCAAAATTTAATACACATGCTGTTGGATATGGCAAATGGGCAAGCCGCAAAGATAAACAGAGAAAGGCTGAAAGAAAAGCAGATTTCTCTGCTCGCAGATCTTACTGCGGCTATTAAAAATGATAAAAAGGTCTCGTCAGCTGATGTATTGTCGCTTCTGGCGGGGCTTTTTCTTTTTATGTACATAAATATGTATATAAATATGTGTATAAATATGTACATAAATATGTGTATAAACATATGTATAAAGCTAACTATAAAACTACACATAAATATATTATAAAAATATCAAAATTAATAATGATACTTTGGACAAAATCAGAACTTTGCATATTATATAAAAAAAACATAGTATAAGGAGTTATAAATGGTAAAAACAATAGAAAAACACATAGACGAAATATTTAATCTCCTATATGGGAGTAAGAAAAATAACAAAGGAGAATACTGGGCCGATGTGTATAAGGATGCGCTTGGCAACAAGGATAATGGTTTTTATGAACTGTTTGCTTCCTATGACAAGGCAGTGCTTAAAAATAATCTGTTTGCATATGCACAGACTATTGCTGACTTAATCCTTATCGGTGAGGATTTATATATTGGTAACGAAAAGCTTGTAAAAGCTAATATTGCGGCCAATGAGACCAAGCTGTTGAATCTCTGCAAGAAAATGGTCAAAGAATGGGCTATTAATTAATAAGAAAAATCCATATTTATCCTGTAACCATTTTTAAATAAATTAATTAAAGGAGGATATTATTATGGTCAAAGAGTATTTAAAAAATCACAAAATTAACAACATTGAGGGCGTAAAAAAGTGGGCAGTAGTTCACGTCAGATTTCTTTCATGCGAAAAGGTTTTTCAGTTTGGCGCTGACGAAGATGAGGTTTCTTTTGATATTGAGAATATTACATCAGAACAGGGTATTAATGACCTTGACGAATGTTTCTCAGAATTCTGTAAGGAACAGGAAAGCCATGAGCCTGTTGCTGTGATAACAGGCATCGAGGTTTATGCATCGGCAAACACTAAGGAAAAACTTGAAGCATTAACAGTAAAGGAGAATTAATATGGGAGAAAGATCGCAAATCTTTGTCCGGTACGAAGATTTCTCCGGACATAAAATACTGGCAGCAAGGTACTTTCAGTATAATTCAGATGCTTCAATGGTCAGTCGTGCAAGGGGTATTCTTGACTGGCTTAAAAGGTTTGATCCGAAATGCCGCCCAAAAGATCTTGTTCGTATTATTGACACTGACTTTGATGCGAAAAACTGCCAGATAAGTACAGACCTCATTAAAGAGTTTGATGATGATTCTACTACTTATACGTTTTGGACACTGAATTATTCCATATTCAAAGCAATGGATAATCAGGATGGTAAGTTATTTGTGGATGTGCTTCCAGACAAGACTATCAAGTATGCATTTACTGACAGCGAAGGCATGCAAATACTTACTGCTGCCCAGTACATGAAATGGGACTGCGACGAGGATTGGCAGGATAAATGGCAGGAACAGCCTTATTTAAAGAACAAGGTTGAAACTGTGTTATCAAACATTGATACCATTGACAATGGTGACGCAATTTTGATGACGGAAGATGAACTGCAGGAATTCACTGAATGCAGTTACGAACATCTTCTTCAGAATGTTCCATTCCATTAAACACAAAGAGAAATCAGTATTTTTGCTGGTTTCTCTTTTTTTTATGCTTAAAACTCATATTTATCCTGTAACTTTTCATATCCAAATAAAAATACAAGGAGGATAACAATATGAAAACATTTAAGAAAAACTGGAACAACCGTATTGTAAAGGACGACGGCTGTTATATGTCAAAAGAAGCAAAGTCTTTTGTAACTGCTATGAAGAACATGCTTAAAAGAGAACTGGCACCTTATGACATTAACGTTTTAAGTCTCAAACCAAATCATTATAATTGCAGCGGATTTCTTGAGAAAGACGGATATTACGTCTATATTTCTTACAGCATCCCGCGATATGGTGACAGAATTAATTTTTCTGCATCTGGCGCAGGCAACGGAGTTCTTTATAGAGAGGCAGAAAACGAAAAGGATTTTACTGGCGGACGTAATCATTTCTGCGCACTGGAGGACCTGCCAAATTTCCTTCATCAGTTTGTTGATGCAGGGATTGAACGAAACTCGTTTACGGGTGTCAGAGTAGGAGACCATATCATCTGCGCAGATGAATATAACCGTGATCAGGATGAACATGAAATGCTCATCACAACAATTGATGAGACTGATTCAGATAGAACTATTCTCTATGGCATTGACCTTACCTATGGTGACAGTGAAGAAACCAGCATGGTAGCAGTTCATGCCAACGAATTCATAAAGAGAATAAAACCTGATAAGCAGGCATTTTTCTTTACATTTGGCACAGCAAAACAGTTTCCTTATCAGGGCGGATATTTAATAGTCAGAGCCAGAAATCAGGCTGAAGCTATTCAAAGATTCAGACGTTCCTATCCAGATATAAATGAAAACACAGTTAACTGTGCATTCATTTACAATGAATGGAAGTGGATTGATAAAAATAACTGCTGCACTGATAGCATCTGTCGCGAAATCATTGCGTAAAATTAGATACCCATTGGATTTATTCCAGTGGGTATTTTTTTTTGACATCCAGTTATTAAAATCCATATTTATTATATATATGAGCAGGAGGAAAATATAATGGTAAAACTTTTTACGCACACGGACCTTGATGGAATAGGTTGTGAAATCTTGGCAAAAATCGCATTTGGCAAAGACGTTGATGTAACAAATTCAGAGGTAAGTGACATCAACAAAAATATAAAGGAATTTCTTGATAATCCAAAAAATAATGGAATATATGACAAAATTTATATTACAGATATTTCTGTTAATAAGGAAAATGCTGAAAGGCTTTCAAACCGGCCAGAAAAAGTGCAGCTATTAGACCATCACGGAACGGCTTTATGGCTTAATCAGTATCCATGGGCACATGTCAGGGTAAAAGACAAAGAGACGGGCATTTTAACAAGCGGCACGGAACTGATGTATAAAAATCTTGAAAAAGAAGGATTATTCAAGTCACTCGACAATAAGCACAGCGAACAGCTTAAACAGTTTACAGAAGCGGTAAGAGATTATGACACTTACAGATTTGATAAAATGGGCGAAGATGGAAAGCTCAGCAGGGATTTGAATGACCTTATGTTTATAAAGGGTTCAATCCCATTCAAAAATGATGTTTACAATCAGCTTAATATAGGTACATTTCCATTCTTTTCAGAAGCAGACAGAGCAATGCTTGATATGTCACATCGGAAACTTGAAAATTACATAAAAGATAAGAATGAAAATATTGAAGTGTTTACTATTAATGGCTACAAAGGCGGACTTGTTTACGCGGAACAGAATTTCAGCGAGCTTGGCAATAAACTGTGCGAAATGAATCCAAAACTGGATTTTATTGCAATGATAGAGCCTACCAAAGGATTTGTTTCAATCAGATCACGCAAAGATGATATTGATGTTGGAAAAGATATTGCAGTACCACTTGGCGGCGGCGGTCATGCAAAATCAGCAGGAGCACCACTAAAAGATGAAATGAAGCTGCTGTTCAGAAATGCTCTCGAGGATGCAGTGTCAGCAGGAGCAACCATAAGAAACGGACATTTAATGGAAGTGGACTTTTCAAAAAAGTCAAAATTCTTCAATCCTGAAACTGGTCAGCTTACAATTTCTGCAGGAATAACTGCTATTGACGGTATTTTTAAAAAGAATGAAGTTGATTTACAGAACAGGCTGAAAATAAAATCTGTTGTAATAGAGAGTGATATAAAAGAAATTCCTAATGGGCTGTTTGCTAACTGCAAAAATCTTGAAGCTGTAAAATTTAATGACAGCCTTGAAAAAATAGAAGGAGAGGCTTTTTTGGGATGTGAGCGCTTACAGGGAATTTCTCTACCGGATTCACTGAAGAATATTGATAATTATGCATTTGCTTTCTGTAAAAACTTATCAGGCATGGATATGTCAAATGAATTGTATGAAAAACTTATCAGTGAGAATAAACTTGGTGACATATTTATGGAAACAAATCTTGATATGAATGAGTTTATGAAAGAAAAGGAACAGGAAATAGAAGACAGTGAAATTGAAAATCCTGATGTTGATAATATTGAGCAGGAGTAATTACCTAAAGTTTCATTAGAAGCTACATATATTACAAATTATTTTTAAGGAGGACAAAACAGTGAACAAATTTACACCGGAACAGGAAGAAAGATTAAAGAATTTTACAGAAAAGGAAAAAGATTTATTAAAAAATCTTGATAGCGCTAAAATAGACACATTTGTACATATAACCGAAAATAATGGCCTTAATTTTGAACAAAGATGTCAGGTAATATACGGCCTTGAAGATAATTTTTCAGAGGGACAAGTCAGTATATACGCAAAACCGGAATTTGACGAATTTCAGATGGAGCAAATTCGCAGAGGATTTAAGAACGGCCTTTCAATGGAGCAGGTAAGTGTATATGCAAAACCAGAATTTAATTCTAACCAGATGAAATTAATTGAAGACGGCTTTAGAAATAAGCTTTCAATGGAACAGGTCAAAGCATATGCAAAACCAGAATTTGATCCAAATCAAATGTGGGAAATTGAAAACGGATTAGATGAATACAAACTTTCAATTGAGCAGGTTGGTACATATGCAAAACCAGAGTTTGATTTTAATCAGATGTTTGAAATTAGACGTGGATTTATAAATGGTCTTTCAATGGAACAGGTCGGTATGTATGCAAAACCGGAGCTTAGCGCAAATCAAATATATGCAGCGATGAATGGACTTCGTAATGGTATATCAACAGATAAAATAAATGATATTATTAATTCAGGAATGTCTCCGGAAGAGATGAGCAATGCAATGTTCAATGAGGTTAAGAAAGATTCAACAGGAGTAATAGTTTATAGGACAGCGCATAAAGCTTTTGAAAATTATCATTCAGAAACAGATGCTTTTATTTGTCGTACAGAAACAGAAGCCATAGATTTAATAAAGGAAAAACAGCTAAACGACTATCAGAACCAGCAGAATTATTCTTACTCATACAAGGTTGTTGGTAAGAACGGCGACCTTTCTAAAGCCATACGTGAAGACCAGAGAGTCATCCTTGCGCCATCATACGATATAGCTAAAAACATAAAGGCAGAAGCAACTGTCGAAGCCGAATATGGAGATGAGTGCCTTGAAGGAACAATGGTGACACTTGCCCATCATGGTCCTCGTTCGAACAATCCTGCTCCATGTAATACACCGGATGTTCCTGAGCTTCCACCATTTGCTACTGTTGTTGTATCGCATATTGACCTTGATACCCTTGGCGGAATATACGCTTTACAGGGAAGAAAGCCGGAAGACTACAGATTCTGGGAAGCTGCTGAAATGATTGATGTAAAAGGCGCGCATCATATCCACGAGCTTGATAAAGATATTCAGGATAAGCTTAATGCGTATTATGCTTATAATGATGGACAGCCTAGACAGCGTTATACAGAAGCCATTGATGTGACAAAACAGATTGACGATACTTACAATGTTGTGAATGCTATTGTAGATATTAACGATCCGGAACATGACAAACTGATTACAGCAGGCAAGGAATGGGCTCAGACAAGAGAGAAAGAGGTTGAAGACCAGCTTGTTTACGAGAATAAGGATGTAAGAGTATTTGACACAAATGGTATTTTCTGTGCAGCATCATATTTCTCACCAAACCAGAATACAATCTGTCCAGCGACAGTTACTTATAATGAGAAATTTAAATCAATCACACTTGCCTTTGAAGATGGCGGTAAGCAGCTTAACGCAAAGGAAATTGTTCAGGAACTCTGGGGACCGGAAGCAGGTGGCAGGGAAGGAATTGCTGGTTCACCTAGAAACGTTGAAATGACAAAGAATGACCTTGCAAAGCTTGTTAATGAACTTACTGAGAGACAGCTTAAACTTAAAACAGAAATCATGCCTCATCAGTATGAAGGAAATCAGATGTTAAGCAGCCTTTCAATTCCTAACAATATTGAAAAAATTGGCGAGGGAGCTTTCAAAGATTGTTCAAATCTTTCAGAAATGCTTGTGACCAATGAGCTGCTTGCAAAGACTGATATTGCATCAGCATTTGAGGGAACAAATCTTGATATGGAAAGCATGGAGAAGATAGTTGACGACTTTATGCAGACTCATGAAGGCAGGGGTATGGAACTTGATGCAAATGACAGAATAGAAGATGAACCACTTGCAGACATTAAAGATAAAGAAGTGGATCTATTGGAATTAAACAATAAAATCGAAGATGAAGATACTGCAGACGATTTTGGTGATTTATAGTCAGAACATAAAAAGAGACATTGTATTTCTATGTCTCTTTTTTTTTGTACAGAAATATTACTGTGTATTTTTAAAATCCATATTCATTGTATAAATTACAGAAAGGAATTAATAACAATGGAAAATACAGAAAACATGACTGTACCGGTACCTGACAGACCAGAAGTAGAAGAAGTTCAGTTAGAGCCGGGAGAGATTACAGCAGATGATGTTAATAATGAAATTCTTGCAACAAATGAAGATGGATATTGTCCGTGTACAATCGTTGCAATGATTGAAGCTCTTCACGATGTACACGATGAAGACGATTTTGATGAGATTACTGAAGATCAGAGAGAGATTGTTGATGACATTACAATCGAGTGTTGTACTGCTGACATTTACTCAATTGATGGAGATCTCTTAAATGTAATTCTTACATTCGAGACTCCACAGGATGAGTATCTCAAGGATTTGATGGAAATGCTTAATACTTACAGACAGATGGCAGAGGAACATATTGACAATAAAAACATAACAATTCCTATGTTCTCACTCAATTTTATTCCGGAGAAGTATGATGGAAAAGTTGGAGCAACATTCTCATTCCCACTTTCATACTTCAGAACACTTGATGGAAATGATCAGGAAACACAGGCACATTTAATCTTCAATATGGAGAATGCTTCTTATCAGCAGTTTGATATTGATGAAGATACAATGGCAGAAATCGAAGCTGATGTGCTCCGTGACATTGACCAGAAGAGAGCTGTCAATGAAGCTGCTGAAGAGGATGAACGTCCGATGTTCCAGTAGTTAACAATTTAGTCAGCATATGGTTTATACTGTATGCTGATTTTCTTGCATTTTTTTACTTTTTTCTTTGGACAAATATTAAATTGAGAATATTATATATACAGACAAATTTTTGTTTACCTGCTTCGGAGGGAGCGTGGAACTGGCGGCCCATAAAATCGCTTGGGTCAGGTATGCAAAGAGCGGAAGCCAAAAAGGATATATTGGGCATCCGTCTGAACAATGAACAAAAGCATCGTATCGGAGAGAGAAAATGTCTAAAATCGCCGGACATAGAAAACTCATGATTCATGCAGGCCTTTATAATTAGATAAAAACGATTTCTGCCTACAAACTGTGCAGCATATACACATACAGCGGACAGTAACTGTTCTTTCATGGTATATGTATACCGGTAGACGAAGAGCCGGGTTCATCCTGTAATGGGAAACGTCGGAAGGCGAGCACTGATAAAGGAAATCGGAAGAGGTCCGGGGGCGCGGGACCAACCGAAAAAGTAAACGCGTTGAGACCAGATGCCATGGTCAATAAATAAGAGGGCAGGAGGAAAAAGCATCCAATGGAAAATTCTCGGGTTCGCAGCCCGCACATGTCATATGAAATGAATGTCTGACATAATTTACAGATTATGACAGCTTCAGGAAGTATCGGCATTTTCCCTCTAGGATGTGTCGTTGCCGAAAGGCGTAGGAGAGTGCTTAACCCTGCAAAGGGGCGACTGATGACGTGAGCGCTTCCGTTCAAGCTACGGTGAAGTGCGGAAGAACAATATACTGTATTCACGGAGGTTAAGCCGACGAAGAACATACTCAATTCTTGTCAGCCTATCAGATTCTTTGATAAGATCTTGTGCATTTTTACCCCATAGTGGAGAAGTGCGCTCTTTTTTAAGAAAATCTTGTCAGGGTATGGTAGACTGACCAACAATTCGGAGCATTGCTTACGAAAATACTTATAACAAAACATTCATTCTTAAGCATTCATCTTAAATCAAATACGATCTTTACAGCGAATTTCCGCACAACATATTTCCCCAAGTTAATCATATTTCAAAAATATTCCTTACATTTAATCCTTTTTAAAATATCATCGTTAATGTATATACCGTTAAAATAAATGTTTTCTATAATATATATCAAAAAAAATACATAGCAGCAGTATAATTGTAACTAATAATCTGCTGAGGGGGTTCAGTCAAACAGCTCAGCATTTCCCGTCGTTAAGGCTGCGAGGTTAATGCTGAAAAATAGATGTAAAACGAGTAATTGACGGCGGACTGGTTACACGACAATTAAATAAAAAGAGATAAATATAAGCAGTATAAATAGAAAGAGATTAATACATATACTGTTTACAATGATATATATAATAAGTAAGAGATAAAACTAACAGGTAAATGTTACAGAATGATAATAAATAAATTGTGTAAAGAGAATGGTGGTAAGTAATAAATATTAAGAGGTGCATGTTACTAGGTTACATATAAATGTTTACAGTAATATACGATTAAAAATGTAACAGTTAATAATTAATGAGTAAATATTACTGATGTATATGTTACAAGGTGTATGTGGTGAATGTATGTAAAGATGATGCCTGTAAAAGATGCCAGTAAGAAATAAGTGTTAAGAAACACATGTTACTAGATTACATGTAAATAGTTTACAGTAATATACGATTAAAATGTAACAGTTAATAATTAATGAGCAGATGTTACTGAAGGAATGTATGTATCAGTTCATATCGTAATACGTAATGAATAAATGCAACAGTAGTAAAACTGTTTGAATGTAAATCTATGGTTCATGCTACCACTGAGAATAAAGAAATGAATATAAGCAATATGGATCCAAAAAGAGAGTATACAAAACTCTCTTTTTTTGTGTGTTCGTATGAATTGTAAAAAATCCATATTTATTTCGTATATCTTAAATAAAAAATAAAGCGAAAGGAGAGAAGATATATGAAAACGAATTTTGAAGAAACGGTTAATGCTAGAAACGGCATTAATCCTGAAGCAAATGAGATGTTTTCAAGTATTGAGCCATATTTTACAGAGACTCAGTTTGAAGATGTTTTAAATGCTTCAAATGAGTACGTTGCAGGCGAAATAGCCTGTGAATCAATGAATTGTGTTGATTGCATGTGCAGTGCATGTTGTCAGGAAGGAAAGCACAATGGCTGGGAGAGATTCTTCCTTGCTGATGCAGGTGTGTTACCAGAAAGTATCGGTAAGTCAGAAGACTGCTGGCCAATTGACACAATGGAGTCTCTGGGATTTACCCAGTCAGATTTCATTTAAGGAGGTGCCTGTAATGAATAATATATTGTTCAAAGAGACAGGTATTGATAAGAACACTGCACTTATCAGACCTCTGGGAGGCGCAAGAATGGTGCATGCAATAAATTGTTCTTATATAAAAGAATGGAATATTGAGGGTTGCACTGCTCTTGACAAGTTCAATCCGCAGAAGATGAATGTATGTCCTACATGCGAGACACTCGTTTATCTGGCAAGCGGAGCAAAAGATTATGCCAGCAATAAGAACACATATGCTGAACTTGTTAACAGATTCAGTATATATCCTAAGTTGATTTACAACTTAGTGTTTATTGCTAAGGCAAAACTCGAGATTGTTGGGAATAGACTGTACATCAGAAAGAAACAGGATGTATTTTACATCGACTTTAATCTTGATGACGTGAAACTGTTTCACAACAATTACTGCCAGACTGCCCGTGACAATAATTTCACAGACAACGTTGGCGGTTTTCATGAGCATCCACTCATTAATACTGAACCATCTGAGCGCTTCAAAGAAGCAGTGAAACAGGTGACAAAGTATAAATATGAGGAGGCAAAGAAAGCTCATGAGAAGAAAAGAAAAAAGAGCAAGCCAAGAATTACTTTTGACCAGCTCGATAACGAATACTGGGGCTTTGAGTCCTAAGGCTCGAAGTAAACTTAGAAAAGCTCTCTAAAAATAGGGAGCTTTTTGTTTTACATAAAATCCATATTTATTTTGTAGTCATAAACAAAAATAACAATAAAGGAGGAAAACTATGAGTACAAAAATATACGATGCTTATAAATTCACACATAACTATTCCATGTATGAATTAAGCCACATATTCGATGGTCTCAGAACAGAAATCAAAAACATCTGCAACCGTGACATCTTACAGAAGGTTATTGCAAAAACGTTGTATTTCTATAATTTCAAACAAGCTAATGGTGATGACCGTGTCGCAGAAATGGTTGCAAATACAGACCACCAAAACAATCAAAATGCAGATAATCATTATATACACGGCATATGGAAAGCCGTGCAGGAAGGTAAATGGCAAAGTGTCTATATTGGCATTTATATGCATATAATTGACGAAATCAGTAAATGTGCCAAGTTTTCACCATTTCGAAGTTGCTATGACTATCGTTGCAAACTTCAGATTATTCCTATGGAAACAAAGACGCTTGTCATGTTTTTTGGCAATCCAATGCTCAGGGACTATCTGGAATCACGTCCTGATTTTCTGACAGACTATCACTATCAAAATCAGACAGACCGTCCTGAAGACATTTCTGACACAGAATGGAATCTTCGCGAAAAAGACTGGGATAAAGCCATTGGATCGGATTACATTCCAAGCCAGCATGGATTTGCTGTAGACCTGTTTAACACGGAAAATATCATGCCAATATTTGTACCGTCGAAAGTAGAACCTGTACCGTTACCCGATATTGAGCATCAGATGTACGACATTCGTGATACTCTCAACTCTATCTCAGACGTAGAAGGCTATCCGCAATCAAACCTGTACTCTAACTGGTCTGCTTTCATAAAAAGTGAACCATATAAACAATGGGTTGCCGACAGCAATAAGATGATTCAGGAAAAATGCAAACTTATTACAGACTTCCATGAGTTCTGTGAACTTGTATCATCAAAGAAAGAGGATTCATAACTGTAAGATTCATATTAATACACACTGACGGCTATTTTATCGACTACAACGACAGCTATCCAGCGCTTGCTGACGAAAAGAGATGAAACGTTAGTACAATAGTAATATGACGTCAGACAGACTCTCACTTTTAAACAGTTCGACAATGAGTGTTGGGGCTTTGAGTCCTAAGGCTCGGAGTAAACTTAAAAAAGCTCTCTAAAGATAGAGAGCTTTTTGTTTGCCATTAAAACCCATATTTATTTTATAGTCATAAATAAAATAATAAATAAAGGAGGAAGATATTATGACGATTAAGCAGATATTAGAGGTATTAAATAAGAAGATTGATGCAGGGTTTGGCTGTATGAAAGTTGGCAGGATGGAAAATGATACATTCTGCCCTGTAGTTGGATTTTCGTTTACAGATAATCCAAATGAGGCAGCTCTTGTATTCAGGTCTAGTGCAGGAATTGGTATGACAGTAAAGAAGCTGTATGATGGTCTGCTCTGTAACATCGTTGATTTAGAATTCATGAGACCCGGCATGAGGATTGTTGACATTGAAGGCTGTCCAATATTTGATGTCAGATACGGCAGAGATAATGCCATCATAAGAATGCTGACAGATGTAGACGTAAAAGCGTTTATTGAATCAAGGCTAATACCAAAAATTCCTGTCACTTATACCGACAATCCGTATGAGTGGCTGTTTAGAGGAAAACTTACGCCTGCTGATTTGGCAAAAACAAATGTGACTAAAGAACAGATGGAATCATATACTGAAAAGTATAAAGTTTTTGCTGAATACAATCGGTGCAAGTGGCTGATAACAACAGTACACAATGGCGAGATTTACGACCGAACATACACTGGAGATGTGTTGGAATGCCGGACAAAACTGCTTCAGATGATGGTTCAGAAAGACAAGGATGTTGAACTTACTGAACCTCATATTGAAAGACAGGCGCCATCAGGTCTGTATACATTATCTGTTTCAGCAGATGTTCTTGGAAGCAAGATGACCTGCTATGCAAGACCATTTGAAATGGTTCGGTAAACAAAAAGAGAAGTGTGACTTATTTTGGCCACGCTTCTTTTTTATTAAAAGCCATATTTATTGTAGTCATAAATAATAATATAAAGGAGGAATACATTATGGCAAACAAAAGCATCGCTGACAGATTGTTGTCAGCATTTAAAGGTATGGAATTCACTCTCAAGCAGGCTTATGCTAAGTGTACTGGTGTAAATAATGAGTCTGTCAGAGCACGTATATACGAAAATTTAGGTGTAAAATTCTTACGTGTAAGAAAAGGTGTATATGTTGCAAAGGATCAGGACTGCGTGCTGATTGAAGGTGATGGCAGAGACTTGTCAATGCTTGAAGATAAGTCAATTGACTGTATTATCACAGACCATCCGTGGCTTGATAAGAAGGCCAACAAAGGCGGTTCAAGAAACTTTGCGCAGTATGACTGTTTTGAATATACACCTGCTGATTTCATTGAAAAGGCAAGGGTATTGAAACAAGGCAGTTTCTTGTGCGAAATCATTCCTGCCGAGTCCGCAACTAATTACGAATATCTGTACAGGCTTAAGAAAATGGCAGAGGCTGCAGGGTTCCAGTATTATAGCAAGGTACCTTGGAAGAAAGGTACATTTGTTTCAAATACCGGACGTAAAGCAAAGAATACCGAAGACTGTCTGATATTCTCGCTTGGACCAGCAAGAAAACTGCGGCCTGATAAACAGCGCGGACTAGATGCAAATGGTAATCCTACACGTTTTATGTCAGGTGCAGCCGGAATGCTGCCAACAGAATTTGACTATCAGCAGGTATCAAAGAAAGACAGAATCGCGCAATCAGAAAAGCCTGTTGAACTGTTTGAGACACTGATTGAGTACCTGACAAAACCGGAAGAGATTGTTCTTGACCAATTTGCAGGAAGTGGTGTTTGCGGCGAAGCTGCCATTAATACTGGCAGGGGATGCGTGCTGTTTGAAAAGGTGCATGAGTTGTGTGACAAAATCTGTGACAGATTAGGTCTTTCAGCACCTGTAGTGCAGACAGCCCAGTAAACGAGATTAAGACAGGAAATTTCCTGTCTTTTTCTTTGGACAAAAACAGGAAAAGAAATATTATATATATAACATTAAAAACAGGAGGAATTAATTGTATTATCAGCAAAAATCAAAATCAAGAAATTAACAGATACAGCAAAAACACCAACAAGAGGAAGCGAGTACGCTGCAGGTTATGATTTGTATGCGGACGTAAAAGAGAGTGTACAGATTAAGCCGCATGAGACAGCAAAGATTGGCACAGGCCTTGCAATGGAAATCCCTGATGGATATTTCGGAGCAATATTTGCAAGAAGCGGACTTGCTTCAAAAGAGGGATTAAGACCGGCAAACTGTGTAGGAGTATGTGACAGTGACTACAGAGGTGAATACATTGTTGCGATTCACAATGATTCAGAGAAAACAAGGACAATTACAGCAGGCGAGAGAATAGCGCAGCTTGTTGTTATGCCATATCTTCCGGTTACATTTGATGAGGTTGCAGAACTTACAGATACAAACCGTGGTGAAGGCGGATTTGGCAGTACAGGAAAGTAGAGAAAGGAGAAAGAAAATGGCAAATTTATATTACGGCAATATCACAGGACTTTCTGATGGCGATATTAAGACAATTTCAAGCTCAAAACCGGCAGACAAGCTTGTACTGTTTGGTAATGGCGAAATCAACTTTGATGGACTTACAGCATTAAATGAAGCTGCTGCAAAGATTGAGTTTGTAAAGGCAGAGTCAGAGGCGGCAATGTATTTCATTCTTGGAGCAAACACTGCATCCGCAGCAAAGGGTACAAAGGTTATGTTTCTTTCGAACATTGATGTTCCGAATCAGTTTGCAGGACTTGCAGGAATATCTGTCATGGGTTCAGCAGCGAAGAAGAAAACTGTAAGAAAATCAAGAAACAAAGCAAAGGTGGAAACAGAAACAGAAACAGCGCAAGCAGAGAAAGCTGAACCTGAAGCAGATACAGTCGAAGAGGTAAAACCTGCAGAGACCAAACCAAAAGCAGAGGAAGTTTTTCCAATGCCTGAACCTGTAAAGGATAACAGTGATGATGACATCTGGATCACAGAAAGCGCAAAGACATGCTTTGTTGAGCAATGTGGACTTCCGGAAGCTCTAATGGGAAGAAATCAGATTGCGGAGTCAGTCGCGAAAATTATTTATAAGAACAATTCACTAAATGAAGCAATGGACGAAATCAAAGTTAATTATGCGCCAAGCATTGCAGCGGCAATTGGTGAACATATCAATGATGTATCAATGTATATCAATAATGGAGCCGTTAAGGGTAAATATGAAAAATAAATCAGGTTAAAAAAAGAAATTTTTATGTCAATGAAAACAATGGATACGACAAGGGAACTACTCAGTTACTTGTAGCCGAGTAGTTCACCGAGCCGGAACTTGATAAAAATATTATCTGCAATGCAGTAAAGGCGTGGTACCCGGAAAGCATATGTTTTGTGCAAACTCCATATTCATTTTAACTGATATATTTTTTTGAATAAAGGAGGAAATGAATATGAGAATAACAAAGTACAATATCGAAGTAGGCAAGGACTGCAAGGCCGTTCTTGTAAAAGAGAATAGCAGAAACTGCACAGCAGTAGACAATCTAAATTCGCCACAGAAGGTGAAGACTGCACTGGATGAGGTGTTCAGGGCTTCATATCAGGCAGAGGAACATGTATACCTCATCGCGCTCACCACAAAGTGCAAACCGATAGGAGTTTTTGATGTGTTCCATGGTTCAGCTCAGACATGTCTCATGAACACAAGAGAGATTTTTGTAAGGCTCTGTATCTGCGGAGCTGTAAGTTTTATCGTAGCACATAATCATCCGAGTGATGACTGTACGCCTTCGGCAGACGATATCCGAAGTACGAGTAAGTTGGCAAGCGCAGCGAATATGATGTCAATTCCGCTTTTGGACCACATCATAATATCGCCGAAGGAGATGTTCTCATTTAAAGAACACAATATGCTGCCAGAACAGTAAATGAAAAATGCCTGTTGTGAAATGTTATTCACAGCGGGTATTTTTTTTGGCAAAAACGCGTGACAGACGTTTGTATGTAATGATATAATTTTGGCATCATACAAAAAAAAGGAGAAAATATGAGTAACAAAGGATTATTGAGGGATAATGAAACGGTGAGGAAATTCATGACTGCTGTACTGCTTAAAAGTTATGTGGATGATGAAAGAGCAAAAGATGCGCTGAATAAAGGCTTGGAATGTTTTGAAAACTGTGAAGACTGTGACGTATTAAGCCTCCTCATGCAGTCTGTATCAGCAGAAGAGAAAAAATATCATATGGATAATCTCTGGAAAGCATTCAAAAAGATGGAAGAAAAAGAGGGGCGTACACCAAAAGAACTGGATAAAAATTTCAGGGAACTGTTTGTAGACTATATTAATGAATGGGAAGTGACTTTTGAAGAAAATAAATGGTAGTTTAATCTTAAAATTTAAATAAAAAGAGGACATCTTTACAGGGTGTTCTCTTTTTTGTCTGCATATAAACTCCATATTTATTACGTCATATAAAAATAATAAAGGAGGAGAACATTATGGCAGAAATAAAATTATATGCAACAAACATCTTGTGGGATGTTCAGGACGATGACACACTTTCAAAAGAAGCGTTAATGCTGCTGCCAACGCTTACTGAGATTCCAAAGGAAAAATTCTCTTTGACAGAAGACAGGCTTAAAGCGGCAAAAGAGAGCCATGAAAAAATGACAGAACTTATTAATGATATCAATGATGATGTTGTTGATTACCTGTCAGATACCTATGGGTTCATGATTGAGAGCCTCAATTATGAGATTTCAGATACAGGCTTTATTATGGATGAGCTCGCAAAAACGGATACAGGCGTCACAAATCTGTACTTTGCAATGCCTCTGACAGAATTTGCTGCTACAGGAATTTTTTCTAATGCGGACTTAAAAAACGCTGTGCAGGGAGAACTGCACATTGAAATTCCGACAGACAAACTGCATTCAGACAATGCCTGTGATGCAGTAACCTGTGTTGAAGTATCTCCAACGGTTTACAGTATTGATGATAATTCGTTTTCAGACACTGATTATCGTCCATATGAACTTCCGGCGGATATATTGGAAGCGCTTATCAGATTGTCAGCAGAAAATACATCTCCTGCTGACAATTCTGACAATATATCAGGACTTGAGAGAATCCTGGCGTTGTGCGGAGCAAAAATTCCGTTTGACCATCGGGGCAATCTTACATCGTGCGGTTATGATGCGGAAGATAAGCTCTTAAAGATTATTGATGAACTCAATAAGATTGGAGCCATATCCGAGACGCGTGACCACGTTGAGAATTATCTTGACGGGATAATTCATTTAGGCTTTTAAGGAGGAAACTGACATGATTAGAGAAATCCCAAACACCTGTCCCTGCTGTGGAAAAACGAGTTTAGTAGATAATATTTTTGGAGATAAAGAATCTGAAATAATTTGCTATGACTGCAAACTGACATTATTTGGAACACTTGCACCGGTAATGATGCAGCAGCAGATGACAGCAACGCAGGCGTATAATTTTCTAAAAGTCAACGGACAGGTTTAAACTCAAAAAAAAAGGACATCTCTACAAGGTGTTCTTTTTTTTTACGCATAAAACTCCATATTTATACTGTCATATATAAAATAGTAAAGGAGGAAGATATTATGGCAAAAATGAGAGTGATGGTTGTCAAATACGGCTATGCAGTAGTTGACGCAGACAATGCAGACTTTGAGTAGGAGGTTTTGAATTATGGAATACGTAAAGACCAACTTAGGAATTGTTCCGCTGACTGATTATTATGAAATGGTAGCGGTGCAGAATGGATTTGAATCTTATTCAGAAATGAAAGAAGATGGATATTCCATCGAAAAACCACAAATCATTGTGATTTAAACTTAAAAGGACATCTCGTTGAGGTGTCTTTTTTTTTAAGTATATTGAAATACAGCTTAAAAAATATTACTGGAAACTTTATCTTTGATCTGACAGTTATTTTATTGCAACAGTAAGTGAAAATTCACTGGATGTAGTAAAAAAAAACTATATTAAAAATCAGGGAATAAAATAAAATACAGCCATTCACCCATGCCTATGTAGGTGTTATAGACGTGGTACTCTGGCTGATATAATAGAATTTGCCGCTACGGCATTTAAAAAGCAGACGTATGAAAACAGGAATCAAGAGGACTGTAACCGGTCCTCTTTTTTTTGTGTTATTTTGCAAGAAAACCCATATTTATGGTAACTTTATTAATTTTACGCAATCATAAAAGGAGGAATGATTTATGATTACATTGAAAGTATTTTTAAAAAATTTCTGCAAAGGAATGCTTTTTGGTGCACCTTTGTGGGTGTGCGGCATCATATCAGAATTAATTGCAATGCTTCATACGCATACATTTGAGTATGGGTCAATTTTAATAGCTGCTCTTTGGTGCGGCTTGATTGTAGGTGAAATTGTATGTAATATAATTTCGCTTATAACAGGCGAATTGGTGTCTGCAATTAAGCATGACATCAAAGCTGCTAAAAGATGCCGTGCTAAAAAAGTAGCTAAAGCAGCAGCAAAAACTGCCGTATAAAAAAGTAAACTTTTATCCCTGAATATTAATGTTCAGGGATTTTTCTTTATACTATATATTGTGGGCAAAAAAAATAATTTATACTAAATTGTATTTCGCTTTGGACAAAAATCAAAAACGGAATACTATATATATAGAAACAAACAATAAACGGGAAGGAGGAAACCATTGTGATGAACGAAGCAAAGCTAATGGATATGGCAAATAAGCTCGACGCCATGCCAAACAACGTAAAATTCATTATTGTAGGTGTGATAACACTATTCTTTGTTGCATGTTTTATTATGACAAAACATCTCGAATCAGTTATTGCAGAAGAACTTGCAAAAGATTATTAAATCAAGAATTAACAAAATATAACTTATCAATCAATATTTATATAAGAAAGGATTATTAACGAACGATGATTAATATCAATAAGATAAACAGAAATAATCAGAGAACAGTTAAGGGTAAAATTTATGACAGGATTAAACGCATTACATCAGTTAAAAGGTAACGGAATATGGGCAGTAAAATTCATGGAAAGAGATATTAATGGAAAAGAATTCTTATTTGGAATTTATCAGTATGAGCCTCAGACAGGACATGTTACAGAGCTTGGACAGACAGACTATGTTCTTACAAAGAACAACATTGTTGATGTAAAAATCAATGGCCTTATAAAAGCAATTACGCTTACAGCAGCATTTCCATATGCTTTTGCTGAAAATAAAAACGCGAACACAATTGACCTTGATAACGTAAAAGTGTTTACTTTTGCATAAAAAGGTTTTTATATAAATTTACACGCAGACTCTCGATGTATCATAATTAATATTGATACCGAGAGCTTTTCGTGCTATAATTTAATATGAAAGGAATGATTATAATTGAAAAAGAAAATTCTTATCATTGCCGGTATTCTTATTGTTGCAGGACTTGGCATAACAGCTTATTCTGTATCGAAAATGCCTGCAAAGAATGCAAATGGATGGGAAACCACTGAAAACAGCTTAAATGATGCTGAATGGGGAAGCGAGATAGAAAGCTCCCTTGATTATCATGTTGAAAAAGTCAAGAAATCAGATTTTAAGAAGATGAGTGATTTTGAATACATTGACACTGTTAAGTCAGTATTAAATGCTTACAACGACAAGGTATGGGTATTGTTTCTGTTTGAAGACGGAACTGGTATTCAGTATCCGGGTGCAGATGCAGCAGAAAAAGCTACATATGGAAAATTTGATAAAAACTATAATGCAACAGAACAGATTGGATATGTAACCATTAATGGAAATTCAGTACAATATGAAAAAGTTCCAAGTGAAATGAGCAAAGAGTCAAATGACTTATCACAGGCTATTCCTGATACATACAAAAATGATTATACGTATGTAAATGTAAAAAACAATATTGCTTATATACAGGTTTTATCAACAAATGAAGATACTCAGTCTATAGCAAATGAAATAGTTAATACTGTTAAAGGTGTTGGAGACTACAAAGAAATTCGTTTTTGCATAAAATACAATCAGGACTTAAATTATTATAAATGGACTGCTGATGGCAGTATGGAAACAATTACAACACCAGATAATAGTTTCTTTGTAGAACCTGACGAAAGCCTTGAAAACAAAACAGAAAGTGAGTAAAATATATGTTAAGAGCATTGAGTATACTGGAAAATGATTTATTATCCAATACATTTAATGATGTAAGTTCCCTAGTAAATCACGTAGTTAATAACTCTTCAGAGTTAACACTGGATGAGGTTGCAATGCTTACTGAATTGGCAGCGTTTGAGCTGTCACACAATGTACCATTGAAACAATTTGTGTGATTTATTTGGAGGAAACATGGCGAAAAAAGAGATGGAATGGGTGCCCTTCGACTACAACGAGGTCGAAGGTTTTTCCCTGCTCAAAGAAGCAAAAACAACATCTGAAAGAAAGAGGGCATTTAATGAAATAGAAAAATATTACAGGGAAAATCCTAAACAGCAAGGTTATTGGTTAAGACTGGTGATTGATCTCATTAGATGCAGCATATCAGAAATTGATGACAGTGATGGACTGCTGAACGAAATGGCTTCTGTAAAATTACAGAGTCTTATTACCGGACTTACCAAATCTATGCTTAAAAAGAAATCGTTAATGATTGAACCAGCAAAGTTCGTTGAAACAGTAGAGACAATTGTTGACGATGTGTTTATAAAGGTTATTACCGAATATGATCCAATTAAAATGATGTATCAGTCAAAACCGCCTGTATCTATTGTGGCTTTTTGCGAGAAGAACCGTAAGTATGCAATGTCTGAATTCTCGGCAGAAGAATCCGGCAACTCAAATCAGAATTATAAGGTAGATCAGAGAGTAAAGAGAGCAGCAAAAGCAATTGAAGCCCGCGGCGGACAGCCTACTATCAATAATATAATGAAAGAAATTGAGCGTGAAAAACGTGCACGCGCTAAAAAGGAATTTCTTGATGAAGATAAAATCTCAAATAACATTTCTGTTGCCGTAGTTGCATTGTCAATGCAGAGACAGAAAATGTTTGATGAGAGAAGCAGCATTTATATGGAAGACTCAGTTGCTCCCAATATTGAAATGGCAGAAGATATAACATCGGAGGATTTTGAGAAGCCTGAAACCCATGTCATGAAAGATGAAAGAAAGCTTCAGATTATGGAAGCCCTGCATGCTCTGCCTAACACTGAAGGAGTTCAGATGTATCTGATGTCAAATGGTTTTGTTGAAAAGGATGACCAGCTTTATATAGTGCCACCTGAACATATAAAGGATGTAGCCGAGAAGTTCAATACATCCATCATAAACGCAAAAAGAACAATTAATGCAGTGCATCTTACTTTAAAAAGGATGCTTGAAATTAAAGATGATGACATGGAAAAGGATGAAATGACTCCAATTGATAAACTGTTGTCAAAAACTCTTATACCGTTCACAGATAAAGACGATGAAACGAAAGAAGCAGAAGAAGATTTCTTATCAATAATTGAAATAAATGATTTTTAAATAATACACAGCCGTTACGTGTAAGTTCGTAACGGTCTTTTTTTTGCTGTTTATTATTAAAATCCATATTCATTGTACAAATAACACGAAAGGAAATAAGAAAAATGGCAAATAATATGTTTGACTTCCATAATGAAGTCCACCTCAGAGGTAAGATATTTGATATTGTAGAAAAGAAATATTACACTGATTTCTTTTTATCATGTGGAAACAATGGCAGGGAGTATCGTTTTAAGAAAAGAAATGGTCAGTACAGCCGTGATACTATTAATGTAAGGTTTTTTAAGACAGAAGCAAAGACATATCCAAAACAGTTTAAAATTGGCGACAGGGTAACAGTAACGGCTGTCTTGCAGAATATTGTTGACAGACACACTCAGAGAGGAAAACATCTTGAAGTATGGGGGCTTAACATGATGTCTGTTGCAGATGACAAAGCCAAAGACTTAAACAATGTTCAGTATAGAGGCAGGATCGTGTCGGCAAAGGCTATTAATGACAATTACATTATTATCAATGTTAAAACAGTCACAAAGAAGAAGATTAAGAATACGAGAGAGAATACAAAATTCCCATTTATTGAAAAGGAATTTGTATCATCAACTGCAACCGGAATGCGTTTTCCCAATGGCGGCGCAAAGGACTTAGTATATACAAAATATACTCCCGGAACGTGGGTTGATATGACAGGGACCGTTCAGGGCAGGAAGAATGCTAAAACGGGAAAGCACACACAAAGATTTGTTGCTGAAAAAGTCAATATTATCGGTGAAGTGCAGAAAATTAATTTAAGAAATCAGAAAATATAAAAAGCACATAAGTAAAGGAGGATAAAGTCATGAATGAAGGTGGAGGAACAGCATTTTAAGAGGATGATTTATCATCCTCTTTTTTTTGTGTGCAAACTCCACCTTTATTGCAGATTTCATATGAAAAATAAAGGAGGACGAATATATGAAAAATTTGGGATTCAAAATCTGGGTGGCAATATGTGTTATTGCCAGCATTCTTTCGTTAGGGGGAAGATTTTCTCATAACGAGAGGATGATGTTGACAGGAGTGTTTATGTTCTCCTGCTTGATTTTCATTGTTTGTGTCTTGGGAGCTATTGATGCAATAAGAGACTTCCTTCATCAGATTGCGTTAACAAAAAAGCGCAAACAGGAAGAGCAGGAAGAAGCCACAAGAAAAGAACTTGCAGCAGCAGTTTGCCAGATTTTAAAATCTGAACTAAAGTAAACTGTTAAAGAGAAACCAATGTTGGTTTCTCTTTTTTCGTACAAAACCCATCTATATTCATATTAATGCATACAAAGAAAGGAGATGGAATTATGTATGATTTTTCAAAAGCAGAGGTGGGAGCTCTTTTTGTCTGTAAGGCAAAAGAAAAAAATAAACCAAATGAATTTTCCATTTTTGCTCAGGTATTGAAAAATGAGCCTGAGAAGAAAAGTATGACAATTGCTCGATATATGAGATTTGGGCAGTTGTATTGTGAAGATGTAACTTTTGATTACTCAACAATGCGAGAATATTATGAAGCTGCATCTGAAGAAGAAAAAGAGATGTTTGAACCAAAACATCCTTTTTATAATATGTAAAAAAAAAGAAAAAGCCGTGTACAATACATGGCTTTTTTGTTGTTCTTTAAAATCCATATCTATAGAAATTTATATTCTAACAAAAAAATAAAGGAGGATATTGAATATGAACAAAAAGAATTTTTTAATTATTTCGGTGGCAACATTATCTATTGTTGGTGTATTAAACATCAATGTCAAGACAGTAAGCGCAGCAGAAACAAGTACTGCGTCAGCTGCTACAATTGCAGAGACACCAGTACCGACTGCAGGTGTCACAAAGGCTGTTTCTGAAATTGATTTTTCAGAAACAGTAATCGAGCCAGCCCTCGTAGCTGAACCAGTTGTTGAACCTGAGCCAACATATTCTATTAACGGATATGATGGACTCAGTCAGACTCGTTACTGTATTGTTAATACAGCAATGGGCATGGTTAACCAGTTTACATATAATCTTGGCAGCAAACCAGATTATAATAATAACTGGAAGACCGACGAGTCTTTAGACTGTTCTGGTTTTGTTGAATATGTATTCTGGCTTGTTACGGGTCAGGACATAGGAGAGGGCACATGGATGCAGTCAACAGAGAATGTTGAAGGCGGACGTGCTCAGTATATCAGCCATGAGGAATTAAAGCCGGGTGATCTGGCATTCCTTATGGATGGTAGAGATACAATATATACTGACGAAAATGGCGAGAAACATACTCGTACAAATCACGTCGGCATATATTGCGGCAAGGACACTGAAGGTAATGATCTCTGGTGTCACTGTAATGCCAAAGACAATACGGTTGCAGTAAATTCTGTGTCTTACTGGACAAAGTACATGCGTATTACAAGTATTGACATGGAATCAAATGCATCAGTGCTGGATAATGGTGATTGAGATTTTTTGACATTTTAAGCTTAAAGGCTCCTTACTAATGAGGAGTCTTTTTGTTTGTTCATTTTTACGAAAATCCATATTTATTACATCAAAATAAGGAGATAATGACAAATGAGCTTAATTATTTTAATGGGTAAAACTGCAAGCGGGAAAGATACCATACAAAGAGAACTTGCTGATACGTATGGATATGAACAGTTAATGTCGTCAACAGACAGGCCTATGAGACCGGGTGAGGAATATGGAGTGCAGTACAATTTCAGAACAAGCAGTGAACTGGACAAAATGATTGCTAATGGAGAAATGCTTGAATGCAGAGCATATGAAGTGGTAAATAAGTCAGGGAATACAAATATACGGCGTTATGGACTTGAAAAACCTCATGATATGGATATTGAAAATAAGAAATATGTTACAGTGCTGCCGCCGTCAGCAATAAAGTCCGTAATGGAAAATGTTCCTGCTAACAGCAATGTTCAGCTATATTATTTGAATACTCCCGATGATATTAGAAAAGATAGATGCTCAAAACGTGGAGACTTTAACGAACTGGAATGGAACAGACGACTTATTACTGACTCAAAAGACTTTTCACCTGATATTATTAAAAATCTTGGCGCAAAGGAAATTCCAGGAGCGCTGCCAGTTTTAGTTGTTACCGGATTAGTAATGGAAGCAGACAAAAAGGCTGACAGAGAACGAGAAAAACAGCAAATAAAGGAACGAAATAATTCAACAATGACAGTAAAAAGACCAAGTAGAGGAATTGAGATGGTCTTCGATAGAACTTCAGGCGTTCCTATTGAAATAAATAATATACCAGAAAAACATCCACAAAGGAGGGCACAGAAAATGAATGGATTTTTCTTCTCGACAGAACATGGGACAACATACACGGTAACGCAGACTGATAATCCCACTGTTAATATTTTAAATGGCGGAACATTTAATGACATAAAGATTTATGCGCCAAATCCACTTTCAATAATGAACCAGAGACCAGCAAAATTGCAGATTGTAAATGATCCTGCAGTTTATGGAAATGCAGCAGGACGTATTATTCAGACATCACCTGTATGCGGTGGAATTCATCAGATAAGAAATGTAGAAAAAGCTCAGGAAGAACCAGTACAGAACAAGGAATATAAAAAAGTAGTGTATTTTGAAGACCTTGAGAAAATACCGAAAGACAGCCCGGAAAGAAAGGCTGTTGAAAATGTGCGCATGCCAAATAATCTTGTATTTATTCCAAAGGAATATTTCAAAGGATGCGAGAGTTTAAAGCGAATTGATATTCCTGAAAGAACAGTGTCTATTGGTGATAACGCGTTTGAAGGATGTAAATCGCTTACAGATATAAATATTCCTAACAGTATGTTTGCCATTGGTGATAATGCTTTTAAAGACTGTTCAGGCTTATCAAATCTTGATATGCCAATGAAATTTTTAGATGATGCTGATAGAATCTTCTCAGGAGAGAATAATCTTGACTGGAGTTCAGTAAGAGCAAATATCGAAAATGGTGATTTATCTGATGCAATGGAAGATGAAGATATTGGAAATGACAGATAAAATAATGGGCGCCTGATAATATGTCAGGTGTCTTTTAATGTTTCAAAACTCATATTTATATTGCTATATTTATCAAAAAAAATAAAAAAACAAAGGAGGATGATATTATGGCAGATGTATTAAGTTTTGGAGCAGTATCTTTTGAGGCAGCGCAGAAAATAGAGCTTTTGGATAAGTTTGAGGAGTTATACAACGATGATGGATTTGCTATCTTTCAGTCCAAGAAAACTTATCATTCTGACGATGAGGCTTATAAACCGTTTACTTATAAACTGATAATCAGAGCAACGGCTTTAGGTCAGTTTATTGGAGAGGGTGAAGAAGGACATAACGATGTACATATTGAGTTGTCAATGTGTCCACTTCCAGAGTTTTTATCAGAAAAGGCAGCAAATGAGATAAAAGACAACATGGGCGTTGATGAACTTACAGTGTATGACATTGTTGAATGTGATAGTTGTTTGGAACTTGAATCAGACACGGTCATTATTACAGAAGATGATGATGCTTACGATGTTCTTGACATAGACATTGTTAAAGAAAAGCTCGACTGTGCAGCAACGGCAGCAGAGGCGCTTAATTCAATCAGAGGATTTTTGCTTGATAAACCATGGAATCTGATAGGCAATACTGGATGGGACCTGCTCGATGAGCTTATCGAGGGAATTGACCTGAGAGAAAGTAGTAAGAAACGTCTTGAAAAATTTAAAAATAATGTTGCGTAAACAAAGACTGGCAGGAATTAATTTTCCTGCTTTTCTTTTGGGACAAATCGAAGATTTTAAATACTATATAAGTAATACATGTAAGAAAGGAATTAATTATGCAGACAGTATTTTTACAAAAAACAGATATTACGCAGCTAAATGATGTGGATGTAATTGTTAATGCAGCAAACAGCACTCTGCTTGGCGGTGGCGGTGTAGACGGAGCAATTCATAGAGCTGCAGGACCAGGATTATTAGCAGAATGCAGAACACTTGGCGGATGCCAGATAGCAGAAGTTAAACTGACAGGTGCATACAATCTTTTATGCAAAGGAATTATTCATACAGTAGGTCCAATATGGAAAGACAATTTATCAGATAAAGCAAAAGAAGAAAAGGTTAAACAACTTTATAACTGTTATATGAATGCCTTGGTACTTGCGGGCAGACATAAATTTGAGAGTATTGCATTTCCATCAATATCTACAGGAGTTTATCATTTTCCCGTTGAAAAAGCTGACTATATTTCATTACAGGCAGTAAAAGATTATTTTTCAAAACATCCGGAAAGCACGCTAACAACGGTGAAGCTTGTGTATTATTCAGATGAGAATTTCGAGACAATGAAAAATGTCGCAAGAACATATAACGGTGAAATGAATCTTGATATATGGGTATGCGAAAATAGCAGTATTTTTAGGCTATAAAATCCATCTTTGTTTTGTCATATATAAAAACAATATAAAGGAGGAAAATATTATGGCAAAAGTAAAAGGATTTAAAGTGTTCCATTCAGATTGGACTTGTTCACCTAATGGGCATACTAAGCAGTACACTTGCCCCGGAAAATTTGAGGAAGAAGGAGAACTTGATATTTGCAGTCACGGTATGCATTTCTGTCAAACTGCTGCCGACTGTTTCAATTATTACAGTTTCAACAGTGAAAACAAGGTTGCAGAAGTCATTGCCTATGGTGAGGTAAGAACAGACGGTGATAAGTCATGCACTGACAAACTAGAAATCGTGCGTGAAATTCCGTGGGATGAAGTATTGCGAATCGTCAATACTGGAAAGAATTGTACAGGCCGCTGCAACACCGGGGACTACAACACCGGATACTACAACACCGGAGACTACAACACCGGATACTACAACACCGGGGACTGCAACACCAGATACTACAACACCGGGGACTACAACACCGGGAACTGTAACACTGGTGACAGGAACACTGGGAACAACAACACCGGGAACTGCAACGTCGGGGATAGGAACACCGGAAGCATGAACACTGGTGACTGGAACACTGGGAATTGTAACACCGGATACTACAACACCGGATACGGTAACACTGGGGACTACAACACTGGGGACTGGAACAAATCGTCTTTTAATACTGGTTGTTTCAATACAGAGGAACAGAAAATCATGTTGTTCAATAAGCCGTCAGATATAACATATCGTGAATGGATAAATTCAGATGCAAGAGATTTACTGAATCAGATACCAAAGGATGTTGTTGAATGGGTAGATGAAGAAGATATGACTGATGAAGAAAAGACAGCATACCCAACATATGAAACAATGGGCGGTTATCTCAAGGTACTTGATGAATCTGAATGTGGTCAGTTGTGGTGGAACGAGTTATCTGATTGTAATAAACAGATAATTAAAAGTATTCCAAATTTTGATCCAGACATTTTTTATGAATGTACTGGAATCAAAGTTACCGAGTAAACAAAGAAAAAGACGTCTCAATATTGAGATGTCTTTCTTTTGTGTGAAATCCATTTTTATAATGTCATATATAAATAAAACAATATAAAGGAGGAAAATTATGACAGTAAAAACAATAAAAGAACACATCAATAATCTTACTTTAGAAGCAGATGCAGTTATTCGCTTTGGCGGACCTCACAGTGAGGCATATTTGTCTGGCATGCAAAAATCAGCTTTCATATTTATTCCAATGCCGAAAAAGCTTTTCTTACAGGCATCATGCTCGGGCAAGAATAAAATCACAGTTAAGAGATTAATGAATTTTCTAAAGAGCTGTGATGAGGACATGGTTGTCTATGATGAAAATGGCAATGAAATCCTGTTTACCTGCTCACTTGTTGGCGATAATCATATGATGTGGCTGGAAACGGAGCAGGATGCCGACATGGTTGCTGAGATCCAGTCAAGGTTCAACGATGCAGTTGAACACAGCGTTGACGAGACTGAAGTATATGAAAATATGCTGGAGTCTGGCATTAATGTTGACATGGTAAGAAAGTATATGGGTGATGAAACTGCTGACCATATGCAGGATTACTGTGAAGATCATGGGTTGCTCTAAAGATAGTAAACTTTACAAAGGACATTTTAACATTGAAGTGTCCTTTTCTTTTGCGTAGAAAATCCATCTTTATAATGTTCATATATAAATAAAATAAAGGAGGAAAACACTATGGACAAAACACTAAGAATGAAGGAACTGGTTAACAAGTTAAATGAAGCATCAAATGCCTACTACAATGGCAAAGACGAAATTATGTCAAACCATGAATGGGATACAATGTTTGATCAGCTTGCACAGCTTGAGGAAGAGACAGGAATTATTCTGCCAGATTCACCTACATCAAAAGTTGGTGCAGATGAGATTGGCGGAAATGGTCTTAAAAAGGTAAGACATGAGTTTCCGGCACTGTCACTTGATAAGACAAAGGACATTTACGAATTTCCAAAAGTCTTTTCAAAAGCGGCCAGTGGAGACTGTGTTGTAATGCACAAACTCGATGGTTGTACGCTTTGTTTAACCTATGATGGTAGCAGAAATGGTGGCTGCGGACGACTTGTACAGGCCGTCACTCGAGGAAATGGTGAGATTGGAAGTGATATGACTTATCAAGCGTCTTACATCGAAGGTATTCCTATGACCATAGGTTTCAAAGGAAAACTTATAGTAAGAGGAGAAGCGCTGATGACCTATTCAGAATTTGAAAGAATTAATTCAAATCTGGAAGAAGGTGAAGAAGAATATTCAAATCCTCGTAATCTTGCAAATTCTACTATCACTATGAAGGAACCGGGACTTAAAGGCAGAAAGGTTATATTTAAAGCTTTTAAGCTTGTTTATATGGAGCCTGCTGCTGATGACAAGATTGAGGTACCGGCAACATTTTTTGGCGCACTGACACTGCTTGAGAGACTTGGCTTTGGTGTTGTGGAGCATGAACTTGCAAGAGCTTATTCAAGCAATCCAGATGTAGATTCAGATTTACCGGATCAGATTATCAATGTTATGAATAGTTTCTCTGACAGAGTAGAGACACTGGATTATCCTGTAGACGGACTTGTCGTTGCATCGGATGATTATAAAACTGCTGATGCACTTCCTGTTACAGGACATCATCCTAACAGACTCACAGGCTTTGCTTTCAAGTGGGCAGATGAGTGCGTTGAAACTACTTTGAGAGAAATTGAATGGTCTCCTAGCAGAACGGGACGTATTAATCCTGTTGCAGTCTTTGATCCGGTACAACTTGAAGGCACTACAGTTACAAGAGCGAGCGTACATAACGTATCAATCGTCAAGAAACTGCGTCTGAGAGTCGGTGATAAGATTTCAGTGTTCAAAGCGAATAAGATAATTCCATGTATTGATAAGAATCTAACACCGGGAGATGAACTTACTTACGCTGAGTCTCATGCATGTACATGTCCGGTATGCGGCATGGAAACATCGCCAATGATTACACATTCTGGTGACAGAGACGTTGAAGTAGAGATGTGTACAAATCCTAACTGTGCTGTAAAGCAGGTTAAGAAATTCGTACATTTCTGCGAGAGAGACTGCATGGATATTGTCGGTCTGTCAGAGAAAACCCTTGAGAAATTCATTGAAAAGGGCTTCATTAAGCAGCTTGCAGATCTGTACAGACTTGATACTTTTGAGCGTAACATTGCTGCAATGGATGGTTTTGGACAGAAATCATATGACAATATTTGGAAATCAATTCAGATAAGCCGTAAGACAACATTTGTGCCATTCATTCATGCGCTTGGCATTCCTATGGTAGGAAAAGGACAGGCTAAACTGTTCGATAAGGCCTATAAAGGTAATGTCAAGAAGTTTTTCAACGATGTTTATAATCGTAAAACTTTTACAGATATAGATGGAATTGGAGAAAAAATTGAGCTCAGTCTCTGGGACTGGGGCAGCAGGTATCTTGGATGGATTCCATTTGAGAAGGATTTGCTGGATGAGATGTGGAGAATCTCAAATAACCCCGAGGTTTATGACCTGCTCAGATGGATTGATGTCGAGGTTCCAGCAGAAGCAGATGTATCTGCTGGCAAAGATATTCTTTCCGGCAAAACGTTTGCCATTACCGGCTCAGTCAATCACTTTAAGAACCGTGCAGAACTGCAGGCGAAAATTGAAGAAATGGGTGGCAAAGCGACTGGATCTGTAACAGGAAAGACTTGCTATCTTATTAATAATGATGTAGAAAGTACATCAGGAAAGAATAAGAAAGCTAAGGAGCTTGGCGTGCCTATTATTTCTGAGGATGAATTCCTTGAGATGATAGGGGAATAACATGTAAACTTGTCCGATAAGGGCATGGGTTTTTAAATCCTGCCCTTTATGGGCAGGTAGAATGGAGAAAATATGGACCCAAAAAGTGTAAAATATCTGTCTGGATATATCACTGTAACAGATGAGCTTAAAGAGAAAATTGAAAAACATGCCAGACGATATAATATTAATCCTGAAATCTGCGCATGGTATTCTGACTGGGAGGATTTTTGCTCAGACTGGTGTGATAATCTTGGATATACGAAAGCAGAAGCCAGAAAAATATTGCATGGCGGAATAGGTGAGTTTATGAAACTTCCTAAAAATCTTGGAATTGTAAGGTTTGTATTATGATAATTGTCCGATAAGGGCATGGGTTTTTAAATCCTGTCCTTTGCGGGCAGGTAGAATGGAGAGAAATATGGAAATAATAAAAAATCCGCAGGAATTATATGAGCATGTAATGTCAGAGTATAAAAAATATGATACAGAGTTAAATTCTTTATTTTTTGACTTTCCGGTGCATATGTCCAAGTCAGATATACTTGTTACGTATGAACATCTTCAGCATGATATAAACGGTGACTATGTAGTAAGACTTAAAAATCCAAAACAGAAGATTTTGGACAATGAAGATATTATCATATATGGTGACAGTGAAGAGCCATTAGCTACTGAATACGATGAGATATATGATGGCAACTGTAAAGATTTCTTAGAGTCATTCAATGACAGGGAACTTGAAACAGGGATCTGCCGAGTAGATGAATTTCTGGTAATTGAAAACTTTAATCCAGAAACTCAAAAGGGTAAAGTCGGCGGCGTAAAGTTTGACTTTATTGCATAGGAGGCTGCCATGAAGAAAGTAACGTTAGTTCCTGATATATATAGTCAACGGGAAAATCCCGGCATGTACTGTAATTATGCCAGAATGAAGCCGTATGAAGAAAGATGTCTTGTTTGCAGTAATAACTGCGAACATGCAGGAAAACATACAGCTTTCATAAAAGAATAAACAAAAAAAAGAGTATCCGTTCTGGGTACTCTTTTTATTTATCTGCCCAATCTGGGCACATTTTTAGGCAGATACTTTAGAATGACAAGCCTTCAAGTTGACTGTTTAAATATTCCATATCATTCAGCTTGCCATTATCCAGTCGTTTTACAAAGACAGATGACATCATTTTCTTTTTGTGACGTTTGAAAGTTGCTATTGGCATGTTTATTTTCTTAGCAACATCATTATCTGTCATGCCTTGATTTTTCATGTATAGAATATCAGCATATGAATATACAGAATAAGCATCATCTTTAAAAATAATATTTGCTGGGCGTCCAGCTGTTTGACGTGTTACGGCCACATACTTTTCAGCATCAATATTTAGAAAAAGTTCATCATCTGATACTGATAAATTAACTCCTACATTTGCGCATAAATCTTTTAGGATGTTATATGATATTTCATTTTGCTTTTGATTAATGGAATTATCTTTTATATTATAATGCAGGCAAACCGCATATATATCATTTTCTTTTGCAAGATTTTCCATTTTCTTTGTAAAATCCCATGCAGCTACATCAACAGGTTTTGGCATTACAGGTCCTCACTTTCTATATTATATGTGTATTATATCATAAGCAGTAATACGTATCAATTCTAAATATGATACTTACATATAAAACGTATCATTTTTAATTATGATACTAAAAACAAATATAGTATCAATTTTAAATATGATACCTTTTTATACGTACAGACTACATGCAAAACTTTAAGCGTGCAATTATTATCGTGTATTTATTAAAAACCATATTTATCGTATAAGAAAATTTAAAAAGGAGAAAAAATAGTGACAGATTTAGCAGTTATAATACCATGCTATAATGAGGCACTTAGTATTATGGACACACTAACGCAGCTTAAGCCTGCAATAGTAAAACTTAATCAAATATATGGTCCACTGGATATTGGCATATGGGTTTATGACAATAATTCAACAGATAATACCGTTGAAAAAACAAAAGAATGGAGCTGTCTGAACAAAGATATTAATGTTTCTGTCAATCAGTGTTTTGAACAGGGCAAGGGAAATGTTATCAGGCAGGCTTTTATGGAAATTGATGCAAGAGCTTATTGCATGATTGATGGTGATAATACATATGGAGTAGAGAGTTTCATAGAAATGTATGAAATGATTGTAAATGGTCGGGCTGACATGGTTACAGGTGACAGATTGTCAACAAGCTATTTTACTGAAAATAAAAGACGGTTTCATAATTTTGGAAACAAGCTTATGAAAAACAGTATCAATAAAATGTTTAATAAGAATTACAAGGATATTCTTTCAGGCTTCAGAATGTTTTCATACAGATTTGTAAAAACATTCCCTGTTCTTTCAGAAGGATTTTCTATTGAAACAGAAATGAATATACATGCAGCTGCAAACAAAATACCTACAGCAGATGTTAAAATTGAATATCATGACAGGATAGCAGGAAGCGAGTCAAAACTTCAGACGATTTCTGATGGAATAAGAGTTTTAAAACAGCTTTTTATGATGATATGGCTGTACAAGCCTCTTAAATTCTATGGACTGATAAGCATTATATTATTTGCTGCAGGAATATTGTTTAATGTCCCAGTCTTTGTTGAATACTTTGAAACAGGACTTGTAAAGAGGTTCCCTACATTAATAGCAGGATGTTTTTTAATGTTGGCAGGAATTACAGCTTTCTTTGTAGGCCAGATACAGGAGAGTGACAATGTAAGACAGAGACAAAATTTTAGAATAAAATTTATGGAAAAAGATAAGGAATGCAGGATAAATGAAAAATAAATTAAAGAAAATAAATGCAGATAAATTGCTCTTTGCAATGGAGTTAATAATGCTGTTTGCGATAATAATGATATTTACCACTGATTATACGGATACGGATTTGTATTATCTGCTTGCTAATGGTAAATATATCTTAAAACATGGTATACCGCATACAAACCCATTTGTATTTGCACCATTTAAGGGCGGATCACTGCCGGATATAGTGATACAAAACTGGCTGTACTGTGTAATAGTAGCAGGAGTGAGTAAATTGGCAGGTTCTCTTGGACTGTGCATATTAGAATTAACTTTCATTATTGGAATGATGTTTACGACGCATACATTTTTAAAAATAAGAGGTTCGAATTGGAATAAAACATTAACGCTTATTGTGTTAGCAATTACACTTATCTGCTTTGGATATATAAACCTGCGTCCTCAGATGTTTACATTTATTCTAATTATGACGGAGATTATCTGCATAGAAAAAGTGATAAAAACAGGCAATACAAAATATCTGTTCATAATTCCATTATGCACATTAATTGAGATAAATATTCATGCTTCATATTGGATAATGCATTATGTAGTGTTTTTTCCGTATATGATACCAATGAAGAAAATATTTAAAGATAAAATTCCAAATAGTTTATGCGACAATTTTAAAAAGAAACAGTATAAACCAATATTTATTACATGGTTAATGATGGCAGTATCTCTTTTTATTAATCCATATGGAGCTGATTCCATATTATATGTATTTAAAGCTTTACATGATAATGTATTCGGTTTTATTACAATAGTTGAGCAGCAGCCATTAAGCTTTGGGAAACCAATAATAGAACTGTTTTTGATATTTATAGTGGTATTTGTGATATTTATAGCCATGATATATAAGAAAAGAATTAAATTTTCAACAATATTTATGTATCTGGGATTTACACTCCTTATATCATTGCAAATAAAATGGCTGTCATTTTATGTTATAGGAATACTGTTTGTTTTAAGTGATTTTATTAAATATCTTGAAACGACAAAATTAAAAGAAGTAAAAATAAGTCTGGCATACAAATGGTTTTATATTGGCTGTACGTTTATGATGGCTGTTTTGTTTTTACTAATAGTTATTACTACAGTTGTTTCAACAAAAGAATTTAAACCTACAGAAGAGGCATTGAATACTCCAAATGCTACAATAAGCAAAGACGAAATTAAAATAGCAGAATATTTAAAAGAACATAATACTGACAGAGTATTTACCCAATGGGATAGTGGCAATTATTATGAATACAAGGGAATTAAAGTACTCATGGATGCAAGACCGGAGCTATACACAATTGCTTACTCTGACACAAATGATTATGATGAAACAAATCTTGGTGTGCAGGTTCATATTGAATATGGATTACCGGCTTATAGTACAATTAAAAGAGGTATTACAACAAAAACAGGCCTAATAAAAGAAATAGACACAGCAGAGGAATACGGAAAACTTGTTGATGAGCTTGATGCAAAATATTATGTAGTAAAAGCGACAACAGACGCTCTTTATAGATATGTTACAGGACATCCTGAAAAATATAAGCTGGTATACAAAGGCAAAAATCAGTATTTATATGAGAAACTGTGAAATCCATATTTATAGAAAATATTGGAAGGAGAAAGTATTATGCGAATACAGAATAAAATGAACAATGATGAAAACATTTTATGGCAGGGCAGAATGGCTCTTATAAAAGTACTTGTGCATGCATTTTTGAATGAAGCATTGATTCTTCTTATTTTATATGGAGTATTTCTGCATTATTTCTTAAAGTGCATCAAACCTCAAAGCTGGGGTTTATATGCAATGTTGTTTATGCTGATACCTGTTGGTGTATATCTGTGTAATGCATTTTATATGTGGATGAAGGCACGATGCACGGAATATATGGTAACGGATAAAGCTGTTTACATTAAATCAGGCGTTATTACAACAACCGTGGAAATGAAACCATATATTGATATTGCTCACGTAAAGGAAATTACCAGTTTTACAGACAAGGCGTTACATACAGGCACAGTAACATTTGACTGCTGGAACGACCGCAGCGACAGGGCATTTGCAATAAGAGACATAAGTGAATATGAAAAAGTGTTTGCTTTTATCAATGAACATCAGCAAAAAGCATTCAGAGAATAAGATTTAAGGACTGGACAATTCCGGTCCTTTTATTTTTGTCACGAAAATCCATATTTATAACGCTATATTTATCAAAAAAATAAAAAAAACAAGGAGGACGATATTATGGCAAGTTTATTGGATTTAGAGCTTATAAAAAAGTGGGTTAACATTTCTGATGAGGAATTAATGCAGCGTCTTGTGAAAGATGCTGTTGGTTTACAGAAAGAGGCCGAAGCTAACAAAAGAGCGGCGGATATTGCTAAAAGAAAAGCTGACTCATCATACACAATGGAGATGATAAAGCGGTTCTTCAGACAGTATAAGTATCTCAGTCAGTATTTTTCTGACAAGGAGATTGAAATTGCCGTCAAAAACAATATGGGCAAACGTGATCTTACCTCAGAACAATGGATTCACACTATGTCAGAAGAGTGTTCTATAGGAATGTTCTTAAGACATGAAAAGGGCAAGTTTACGGAGAGTCGTGGCAGCTGGTCTCGTGAGAAACAGGATATGGGTTCTGTTTATCTAGTAGCAAATCAGTATCAGAATGTATCTGGGGCACCTGATGTTACAAGAGAACTTCTCTTGAGCAGATGTCCATGGGTGGCAGAATATAAGGTCAGCATTTACGAGGTTGGCATTTATAACGACTGGATATACTTTGAAAATCCAGAGAAAACAGCGTATTCTACCCATGATCTATATGTTCCATTCTCTGCACTGATGGAGCATGATCCTGAAAAGATTGTGCAGACTCATCGTGATTACTGGCATCGTTATAATGCCAAATATGATGAGGATACAGAAACTTTTCTTAAAAGTGATTTCGTTAAGGGAATTCTTGAAAAGGTTTCTAAGTAAACAAAAGGAGAGCTGTACTTATGTATGGCTCTTTTTTTTTGCGATAAATCTATAAAATCCATATATATCATATACAAAAATAAAACGAGCAGACGGCTCAGAAAGGTTGAAAATATGATTAAAAAGAGAAACATTGTATTGGCTGTAGTGCTTTCCATTATTACATGCGGCCTGTATGGAATTTACTGGTTTATATGCCTTAACAATGATGCAAACGCGCTTACACCTGATGATTCTTACACAACAAGTGGAGGAATGGCATTTCTGTTTACATTAATTACATGCGGCATATATTCTTGGTACTGGGCATACAGAATGGGCGCTAAAGTAGACAAGCTCAAGAACGGTGGATCACATACAATACTTTTTATTGTCCTTCAGATTTTTGGTCTGGGAATTGTAAATTATTGTATTCTTCAGGACACTGTTAATGACTATGCTGAAAATTAAACGCTTGTTGGCAGGCGGACTGGCAGTAGCAGCGGGATTTGCTTACTACATGTTGGCCCGCTTTCACTTTGCAGTTCCATGTGTATTCAGAATGATAACAGGACTTAAGTGCCCCGGTTGCGGAGTAACCCATATGCTTATTAATATGGCTCAGATGAATTTTGCAGGCGCATTTGCAGCAAATCCGATACTATTTATATTACAGCCTGTTATATATTATTTTATCGGGAAAATGTATGTTTGTTGGGTTATAGATAAAAACTGCAAATGGAATAGAATAGAAAATATAGTATTGTATGCACTAATAATTAGTTTAATCATATTTGGAATAATAAGAAACGTAAAGGGAGTGGTAGTAGTATGAAAGTTGATGAAAAATCTGCAACAGCATTGCAGTTTATATTGATAGCGTTAGCTTTGTTTGCATCATGGCAGATGCAGTATAATTTCGTTGCCATTATTTTAAGGCTGACAGGATTATTTGCTTACACAAGAATCTGCATAAATAATGGATGTGTATCGAAATTAAAAATGATACTTGTCGGTACAGATTTTGTTTTAATGATGTTTTGCACAGGAAATATAGTTATAATGAATAACGTATGCAGACAAATGAAAACAGGTTTTATAATGGCAAAACATTTACTGGCAGATATTGATGCCGCAATAATAATTGCAATGACCGGATTGTTTATAAGAAATTTGACAAAGAAATACAAAGAAAAGGAAGCGTGAACGAATTACTTTCTTTTTTTTGTGCATAAAATATTATTTGTTTACAAGTAATTTAGTATATTGAGTTAGCAAAAGCTTCCTATAAAAATAGGTAGAAACGAAGATAATAGTAGTAAGAATATATTTTTATTTATTCGCATAATTTCAATTATGCGAATAACGAGATACCTTAAATACTACATATGGGGTTCTTGGCTTAATTTAGTCCTATATATGGTATATTGTAAATCATTACACGCTACATGTTGTATTGTAAAAAATGGGATTTCTTGTTATAATTATTTTATAAAAACAGATTACATTTACGGAGGAAATTATATGGCCCGCGAATATAAAGACCAGAAAAATGCTGAGACTGAAGCGAAGATATACAATTTAAAAATGATGCTGCCTGATTTCTGTGCAGGTTATATCAGGTCAATAGCTGGTTATACAAAGCCTTTAACACAGTTAGCTTATTTACAACGTATACAGTTCTTCCTGATGTGGCTGCTCGATTACAATGTTTATTTTAATAAGAAATATGATTCAATTGAACAGTTTACAGTTCAGGATTTAGACAGGCTCAAAAAGGCCGATTTTGAAGAATTTCTAAATCACATACAGAAATATGGCGCAGTTTTAAAGGAAGAACTTGATGCCAGAATGCAGACCGGCAAATATATCGTGCCATCAAAGTCATCTACTAGAAACAATTACTTAAGCGCTCTCCGTTCGTTATACAATTATTTTCTTGAGAATGACATTGTAGACAAGGCTCCTGTGCTTAAAATCAGACAGAAAAAGGTTGATAAAACCATTCCCATTGCCCTTACAGACAGACAGGCTGAGTCAATATATGACACAATTCTTGGTGGTTCAGAACAAATCAGTGCAAGGCAGGAAGCTTCAAGAATAATTACATCAGCAAGAGATCTTGCCATCTACACTCTCGCACTGCACACCGGAATACGTGTATCAGAGCTTGTTTCTCTCGATGTACGTGACATTAATACTGATGAACACTGTTTCAAAATTATCAGAAAACGTGGAAATGAAGATATTGTTTACTTTGATAATACAACCGAGAATGTACTTTTGGATTGGCTCGATGTACGTAAAAACATGAAGGAAACACTTGGAATTGCAGATGATGAAGATGCCCTGTTCGTGTCAACGAAAGGTGTAAAGAAAGGTACAAGATTATCTGTACGAAGCGTTGAAATAATGGTAAAAAAATACGCAAAGATTGCAGCGCCTGAAGTGACAAACTTTCATGCACACTCTCTCAGAAGTTCATGCGCCACAAAAGTATATGACAAAAGCCTTGATTTAGTATATACTCAGAGCGTGCTGGGACATGCAAATATCAGCACTACCATGAGATATGTGAAAAATGATGAGAAGAAGAAGAAAGAAAATAGAACACTTTTGGATGAGTAAGGCGAATAAAAAATACAGCAGTATCATATTTAATTGTGATACTGCTGTATTTTTTAGAGAATCCATTTCTTTTTTCTATTATATGAAACTATCTTCATAACATTATCATGTGTAATATTGTTATCCTTTTCGACTACGATACATTCTGTTGCACTTAATTTGAATACATTAATATTTGACAAAGCATAAATAAGTTTAGCAGCATTACAATCTATTGTTCCCATGCAGATGATATTGTCGCATAAGTCAATGATTTTCGGAGCATCAGCAATCTGATAAAACGATTGGCTTATAATATCAACCTCACAGTTATTTTCTGTAACAACTTCAATCTTGTCATTAAGATCTGGAATATAAAGACTCTGGAATTCATCAAGGACAAATCTTACCTTATTACCGCTCTCCTGCTTTTTTCTATACGCATTCATAGCCTGATTTACAAATGCTGATGCTATAAATGTGTAAGAATAAGAACTGCTTATATCATCAATATACTCATTGATGAATATAATTGTATCTTCCTTATATATATCCTCAAAATCAATTACATCCGTAAAAGAGTTATCATCGTTTAAAATGTCATATTTATCAATTAATTTCAGACACATAATATCGACATTTAACTCATAAAAGAGTTTGTCTAAAAAATCTGAGCTGCAAATTTCTTTTACATGTGAATACAATTTGCCTGCTTCGCTGTTAACATTAATTTCATCAAATCCACTCTGGCAGATGAATGATGAATGGAGTAAACTGTCCAGCTCTGCAAGATTTCTCATGCTCCAGTCATCTTTATATTCTTCACAGACATACAGAATAAGCGCTGCCAGTAATTCGTCTTTAAGATGTTTGATAACAGAAAATTCTTTTTTGCTTGTCAATGATACTGAGTCTGACATAATTTGTGCCAGTTCCATAGCATCCTGTGCATTTTTAATGTATCTCAGTGGATTGTAATGAAATGAGTTGTTTCTGCCACTGAAATTGAAATATTTTACTTTATGGGAACAATTGTCAGCAGAACTTTTAAAATTTCTGTCATCAAAAAATCCAGTAGCGATATAAGATATTCCCGGCTTCGCATTATACAATACAGGTTTTGTATATCCTGATGTATTTCCCATACCCGCACTGCCTATTACAATATTGCATTTTGCATTTGGGATGTCATAATATGGGTAATTCGGCTGCTTGTGATGTGTAAATATATTCTTCATACTTATTTATTTCCTTCAAAATGGTAATATTTCTATATAATAAAAATGGATTCTGATAAATGAACGCATAAAATCAGCAATCTCTCTTTCTCTCAGCTAATACAGATTTTATTCCTTCTTCTGCCAGCTTATTCAATTTTGAATGGTTACTAGGCGGGGTATTTTTAATTGCAGCCATAATTTCACGTCCCAATTTTCCTTTGAGATTAGTCATATTTGGTTTATAGCATTTAACCATGAATTTTCTCCTAATTTTAATCACAATTTTTCACCATATATATAATTCCCGCACTTGCAAACATAAGACATCCAGCTGTTGATGCGCAAACCTTTTCAATGAAATTTGTCTCAGTAAATGCACTTATAAAATCACTAATGCCTGATAGTGAACTACTCGGCTACAAGTAACCGAGCTTCCTGCTTCAAACCACTACTGCCTGTTAGCATATATACCATGTTAACAGGTCTTACACAATGTCCACAGGCGTTAGGTTTCGGCAGTTCCTGCCGTACCATTGTTTATGTGTAAACGGATAAGGATATTAGGCTGCTGACATTAACAGTCTCAATCCTTCTCGTTTAATATTGATAGCTGCATTATGGTCACGATCCATAACAAGACCGCAGCTGCAACGCATTATACGATTATGGATATCTTTCATTTCAGGATGAATGGTACCACACTGGTGGCACAACTGACTTGATGGATACCATTTACTGACTTTTACAAAAAGTTTGCCACACTCAGACAGTTTATACTCCAGCATTGTAATGAACATGCCGTTGCCATTATCCATAGTGGCTTTTCCGTTACCAAATCCCTTGTTAGCCATGGCCCTCATGTTAAGTGTCTCTATGCATACAACGTCATACTGATTGGCTATCTCAGTGGATATTTTATGCAGATTGTCAAGCCGTTGATTGGCTATATGACGCTGGATCTTATTAACTTTCTGTAACTGCTTCATATAGTTTTTAGACTTAGTTTCTCCTTTACAAGAGCCTACCATACGCGATAGTTTACGCTGCGCTTTGGCAAGCTTTTCATGACTTTCACGATAATATTTATGTTCTGTTCCAACGTTTCCGTTGTCGTCAACATATAAACCGTTTGATGCGTAATCCAGTCCTATGGCATTGACTGTATCTGGAACATAGGTACATACTGAAGCCTCATATTCAAACAGGACCGAAACATAAAACTTTCCATCACTATCCTGTGAAACTGTAGCCGATTTAATAATCCAGTCAGCTTCCGGCTGACGATGGATTTTAGCCTTTACAATGCCAGCCTTTGGTAATTTAATACCGTTATCAAATAACCTGATAGTGGTTCCCTGATTGTTTGTAGTATAAGACTTTCTACTGTGTTTTGCTGACTTGAACTTTGGAAACCCGGTTTTCTTTTTACGGTTTTTATCGAAATGGTTCTTAAACGCCTTTTGCAGATCGAGCTGTTTATTAGCCAGTGCGAGACTGTCAACCTCTTTAAGATACGGATATTCCTTTTTATACTTGGCGGGTGTTACTGTGGCAAATTTGCCAGTCTGCTTATAACTCTCTATCTTTTCAGCAAGCATGAGATTATATACCTTGCGGCAGCAACCAAAGGTCTTCATAAACAGTTCACGTTGTTCAGTTGTAGGATATAAACGGTATTTAAAAGCTCTATTCATAACTGACAGTTCTTTTACCTTTCTATATATTTAAGGATATTTTCCTCTAACGTTATTGTCACCTCTTACATACGGTATAACAAAAAATATAAATAAATGCCAGTGTTTATAAATATTTAATATATACAGATAACTGTAAAAATAAGGACTTTCATCTCGGATACAAGTAACCGAGATGAAAGTCCTTAGTTCTTAAAAATAAACCCATTAACAGATCATCCCTTGACAGTATTCCATTTCGCCTGTAAAAGTCAGCTGTATCTTTGTCAAAATGTCCGCTGACGATATATCTTTTGTATGTCATATAAAAAATTAAAATGCTGCACGCCAATGAAAACATTGTTCCTCTCCTATAATTTGAAATATTCTTTAAATGCCAGTATTACAAACAATATCGTTATAGCAATCATTCCAATCTGTTCATAGGTAGGAAGATTTTCTTGCTGTCTTTTATGTAGTTTGTATATATTGAACATTATTATTACTGCTGCTATTACAATTAAAATTATCATTATTATTTTCTCCTGTCATTTTTCATACAATAAAGATGGATTCTGGTAAATGACAGGCAATATTACCTGCTGTAAGCAAAACCCATCTTCATATAAAGGAGGATTTTACATGAAAACGCAATTATTTAACCAAAACACTATAACAATTATACCGCAGACAAGTGATGATACCGCATGTTTCGCAAACGAAAAATATATGAATACTCTGTTTACAGGAATTTCTGATAAAAATACAAGAGCATTTATTGTTACTGACAATGAAATACAATCAGATGCTGAAACCGTATATATAACGCCGGATACAATAACCGGCATGAAATTTAATCCGGTAAAGTATCTGAAATCAGAAATGGACATTGTAACATTCTGTATGGGGCTCATAAAACAAAGTGAGTCTGAAATATCTGACGCAATTAAAGCAAATGAGAATATGTATGCAAAATTAAAAAGATTACGCAAAGCCGCTGCATTTGCTCTTGCTACTGCTATTATTTGTATAAAAATTTTTAACAAAAGTACTGGTGACGCTGATTTGTTAAAAGCATTTGACCTTATAAAGGAATGCAAAGATGATGAACATATGCTACTTGAGTACGTACAGGAAGCTGAAAATATAAAAGGAAACAGCTCAGTGTCATATTACTGGTCATTATTTATGGAACTCTGTGACAACAATGTTGATACTTACAGAAAGATTATGAATGAAATCTGCCTTGGGACAGAATGCTATTTAAGCCAGCGTATTACAGACATCCTGTCAGCAGATGATGGATTAGTAGATAATTTTACATCCAAACCTCAGGAAAAGATGATTATTATGGCAGCATCTAATCAGGACCATGAAATACTGGATAATAAAACGTGGCAGATATTTATATTTATGTACAGCTACTGTATAAAAACTGCACTAATAAGAACTTTCCTGCCGGAAAAGGTGTATATTATATTCAATGAAAGCTGGAATTATACAGATGCTTTATATTATATTCTGCATCCTGAACTCAGTGGCGTAAAAACAAAAATCTGCACAAACTTAATTGTCAGGAATTTTCAGGATATAAAACATATTTTTGGCTTAAAATGGGGATATGTTAAAGATAGATTTAATATCCAGCTTATATGTAAAAATAATATCCCTAACAAGAATACTATTGCACTGCTCAAGGAAGTAATTCTTAAATTCTCAGGAGCAAAAAACAAAATACCATACAGGATAATAAAACTGATGGAAGTAATAAAATCGGCTGAGAAAAATCCTGATACAATTTATGGTCTGCTTATTGAACAGAATAAAGGTATTCATTTTGGAAATAGTGCAAAACCTGAAATAAAAACAATATAGTCAAAAAAAAGAGAGACAGTAAATGTCCCTCTTTTTTATTTACGCAATTGCCTTAAGTCCCTCTGCTGCCATTGTTTTAACAACAGGACTTATATCCTTAAATTTGGATATATCAGAAAGAACTGCAACCAAAAGGTCATGACCTTTGCAGTTATAGCTTCTTACAAGACTATCTGGAACCTTGCCAAAATACCCGTTACAGGTTCTGGCTTTCTTGCAGCTCATGAACCACTTTTTAATACAGTCAAATTCTTCTTTATTAAAAGATGTCTGTGTATCAAAAGTAAGATCCAGCTCTTTCTCAAGCTTAGTGATGCTGATTTTTCTGAGACCAGTATTCTCCATAAACTCAAGAAATGGAGTCTCTAATTCTTCTTTCCTGCGTGCTTTGTTAACAGCTTTCTTTTGAATATAATTCTCACTGTATTCAGGCTCCTCAGGATAGCCAAAAATCCTTTTTAGATGATTAATGGTCTCCCATGAAAACAACTGGCCAGATTCATTCCAAAAAGCGTCAACAATAACATCATTACTGTCACATAAATCAACAGCATAATGTGTCCATTTTCTCATACGAACATACATTTTACTGAGCTGTGTCGTCAGTCCCGGGTATCTCTTCTGTGCAAGTTCAGCAGAATATTTAGCACACCATTCGGTTGCAAATATCCTGATAGATTTCTGCAAGTGGCTGAAATAAAACTTATTTGTCTCAGACAGTTCTGCAATCTCATCCAATGTTAACGGAATATCATTTGGTCCATCAAATCCTTTTGGAATATCTGGCAGGTCAAACGGATAAACCGTTTTGAAGCGTTTTCTCAGATAAGACATTAGAGAAGCCTCATACTCTTCCCTTGTCACATCTTCATAAATGAACTTCATTTCTGTAGCACCATAAAAACCATAGTGCTTATGAACAAAATTCTCAAAAGCTGTTTTGAAATAACACCTCTCTGCTAACAGGTCGAAACAAGCATTTGATTTTGCCATATCTCCTGCAAGATTGTAATTGGCCATGAAACGGTATATAACCATTGTTTTATACCACTCTTCTTTACCCTCTTTTGAAAATCCTTTATTTCTCATATTATTTTTCCTCCTTGTTTTGTTTGAATATGAATAAATAAACTACGAAATAGATATGGAGTTTTCTGATAAATAACGTATTCGTAAACAAAATCCATCTTTATTAGGTAGACATAAAACAAATTTAAAGGAGGAAAATATTATGTTTTTACTTATTGACGGTTCATCACTCTTGACTACTAATTTCATGGGAAATCTCCCGCCTGAGATTAAGTTTTGTAAGGATGATGACAAATACGACAGATATGCAGACAAAATTCTGCATACATCAAATGGAATATACACAAATGGTGTGTATTCAACACTCATGGACATTATGAATATTATCCGTATTCATAGACCTGAGTATATGGCCGTTGCGTTTGATAAGACCAGAGATACATTCAGACGTAAACTGTACCCTGAATATAAGGCGCAGAGAAAACCTAAGCCGGAGTGTCTTCAACAGCAGTTTGCGACATTAAAAGCCATTCTCAATGAACTTGGTATCATGGTTCTTGAGAGTGGAGACTATGAGGCAGATGATCTAATAGGTTCTGTTGCCAGTCACTTTGAAAATCCGTTTATGAAGATAAAAATTCTTACAAAGGATCATGATTATCTTCAGCTTAAAACAGATAACATTGATGTTTGGATTATGCAGACTTCTGCTGACACTGCTGAGCGGATGCGCATTAAGTATGACATTAGAAAGGTTGAAGAATGGCAGTATGTGGCTGCAAGAAAGTCATATTCAGAAGATGACTGTCTTCCATGTAAGGCAATTAATTTCACTGATGACATTATTAAAGGCGAGCATGGCGTTGATTCAACGTTGATTGCAGACCTTAAAGGGCTCATGGGTGATTCTTCCGACAACATTCCCGGTGTCAGAGGCCTTGGACCGAAAGCGGCTGTACCACTGCTTGATTTCTATGGTTCAATAGAGAATATTTATGCAGCTATAGACGCATGTGAAAATGATGCTGCCAAGGAAAAAATGCTGGCAAAGAAGTGGAAAGACGAGCTTGGCATCAGTAGGCCTCCAATGAAAGTACTGAAAGACAATCGTCAGATGGCATTTGTCTCAAGGTATCTGGCAACAATTCAGACTGACCTGATGATACCGGCAGACTTAAATGCATATGCATATAGTATTGACAGTAATACATATGAAAACATATGCAGACGCTATGAGTTTGTATCACTGATAGAGACTCCCGCGTAAACAGACAGGCTTTAGATATTAATTATCTAAAGCCTTTTTCTTTTGCCGTTTATTTGTAAAACTCATATTTATATAAATCCCAGTGGATTAACAAAAATAGAAAGGAATTTGATAAATATGGCAAAAGAAAACTTTGTGCTGCTCATGGGACAGTTAAGAAATGAACCTAGATTTGCAACAGATCCGGTATCCGGTGTAGAATCAGCTTTATTTCAGTTATGGGTAGTCAGGAGAAATCCAAATGATGAAGCTGGCAATATATCTCCAAAATGGGATAAGCCGCTTATATCAACAACAGAACCATCACTGGTTCGTAAGATTAAGGAATTTAAGTTACACGACATTATAGAAATTGAGGGCATTTTCAGAACGCAGAATGCAATGAGACGAAAGATTTGTCCGGAATGCAACACTGCTGTTTTGATTCCGACACCAGTATCTACAATTTATCCTACATATGTAGATATGGTAACACACTTAAGTAATGATACAGAAGGTTTCCAGTATTTATACACACGCGCAGAACATTCAAATCATGCAAAGGTAATTGGCAGGGTGTGTACGCCGACAGATAAGATTCTTCACGGAGAGACGGATCATGGAGATTTATACGCAAGGTATCAGCTGGCAGTAAACCGTAAACTGTTTGTCAAAGATTCAATAGATGAAGAGGACCATACAGATTATCCATTTGTGTATAGTTATGGAGATGTAGCCGATAAGGATTTGACCATTTTGAAGCAGGGAACTCTTATATATCTTGACGGATATCTGCATACAATGGTATTTGAAGATGAAGCTGAATGCAGTGAGTGTCATAACATTTTCCCATTCAAATATCAGCGAATGAACCTTACTCCGTACTCTACTGAATACTTAAGGGATTATGACGAGCTTACTCCGTCAACACATTCCGATATTTCAAAGGTTGATGAGGGAATGGAACCAAATCAGGAATAGTTTATATTCCAGTGAAAGGAGGAAAAATAATAATGCAGGAAATAGAAAAGAAATGGATTGTCATAATGATGCTGTTCATAGGAGCAGGATATGCCATTGGCGCGCTGATAAAGTTTATACTTAAGAAGCTGATTATATCAGAAGTTTTTACAGCGCTGATTAATTTAATCATTCCATTATTTATGGTGATTGCGATTTTTGTTTTTCTTTATGTTTATCACAAATATCAGCAGCAATAAAAATAAGAAGGATATTGGCCCCTGCCAGTACCCTTCTTTTTAATTGGTTTATGAATATATGTATTTTGTAAGAACTGCATGCCGTTTGCTAATCGCTCTGACCGATGACGTTACATGAGCAAATGCATCAGTAATAGCTGTTATAATCGACAATTTCGATTGACTTATTTATCTGGCTAAGTCGAACCGTTTTATCTTCTATTAACTATTGTGTAGAAATTTCTATCTTTTCTATCTAGTATTACTATAGCTGATACCGCATTAAATGTCAAGTTAATTTTCAAAATATAGTGATATTTTTGCAAAAAAAACTATATCTTGTGTCAATATACAAAATCAACAAAAAAATAAGGCACCATAAAGGTACCTTATTTTAATTTTACATCAAGTCGGCGATTGCATCCGGAATGTTCTGCCATTCAGATTTATCGCCAACATCAGCAGGCTTTAAGTCTGTAATCTGAACCTGTAAAGTACGATACTCTTTACGAGGTATTGCTTCACGATCAGGCACATATATATTTTCATTAAGCGTTCCAAGAACGGACACCTTGAGCGGACAGCCCATTTTCTTGTACTCTTCTGCTCCACCAAACCAGATGAGCTGGAAACCATTTGCAAACAATTTTACATGCTGCTTATTAGCTCCCATGAACTGATAATAATCAACACCTTCAGCTCTGTAACGCTTTTTGCCAACGATGTCAATATCATCAATTCTGAAAACAATCTCAGGATTGCCTTCACCGAACGGCTGGTATTTTTCAGTCTCTTCAAACATCTTACGGAGATTTACAACTCTGCATTCCTTGTCATAAAGGATTATGTCAGACTGTTCTTCCGCAGGAGCTTCAGGAGTGAGGTCATTAACAGCTTTGATAAAATCATTGATTTTATCTCTTGTCAATGTAATACCGCAGGCACCCGGATGTCCACCATATTTCTCAATGAACTCATTGCTCTGATCAAGTATCTTTTTAAGATTTGCCCAGTAACGAGAACGGCCTGAACCCTTTAAAATATTATCATCAATCGTAGGGCTGACAACAATACTTGGGCGGCGGTACTTTTCTGTAATCTTGCCAGCCGTAAGTCCATTGATTCCAGCAGAACCATCTTCATCGACAAAAACAATAAAACGCTCATTTTGCAGATTGTTAGCATTGATATAATCAACCGCTCTAGCAAAAGCCTCTTCTGCAAGTTTCTTACGTTCCTCATTTTTGTCTTTGATAATCTGGCAGTCATTTTCAATAGACTCATCATGCACACCCATATAAGATGTTGCATCAGAAACTTCTGCTGAACCGCCATCATCCAGACGTTCATACGCATTGAACATCGGACACAGAAAGAATGCCATCTGAGGTGCAGTTATGCGGTCAAGCATGTTTGCATCCTTAAGAAGTTCCATCATTCCTGTTGACGCTCTGCCTGCAAGCGCATTTTTGATGCCAGCCTTTACAATGCGTCTGTTTTCTCCTGTGAGGGAAACAACATCGGCAACTGTACCAATGGCAGCATATACGCTTGTCACTGCATGAAACTTTTCTTTAGCTCCATCGCTGAGCCATGGACATGTACTCACAATTGAATTTGCGAATATATACATGAGTCCAGCTCCACAATAGTCTACAAAGTCAGCGCCAGTTACATGCGGATCGCAGAGAACATCTGCATCAGGAAGTACTACTTCTTTCTGGTCATTCACAAATTTCTCATGATGATCCAGAATGATTACTTTCATTCCTAATTCTTTTGCTCTCTTTACAGGTTCAATGGCAGCAATACCATTATCTGCAAGAATAAGAACTTTACATCCCCATTCTGCATAAGCTTCAACATGTCGAACCTGTACACCATAGCCGTCTGAAAAACGTCTAGGAACAACTACCTTTACAGAGTCTGTTATTCCAAGGATGCTGGCAAGGTTACGTGCAATATTCGCACAATTGATGCCATCACCATCGTAATCTGTGTGAAATACTGTCATTTCACGTTTGATAGCAGCGTTTGTGAACATAGCAATTGCTTCCTGCATGTTGTTGATGTGATAAACTTTTACATCATTTAGAAGCTCCTGCTCACTCATGCCTGTTCTTTCTTTTACTATCTCAGAAATGTGTTCCGGGATAGCACTTCTCTTTAACCACTTATTAGCCATAATATTTTTCCTCCTTTTTTATTTAATTAATATGACTATAATAAATATGAGTTTTAGAAAAGTTTCAGCAAAAAAAAAGAACTGCTAAAAATAGCAGTTCTTAAATTAAATGCTGATTTAATTGCCAATATCCTCTGGTTCTTCATACCTGTCATCAATGCCATCATGGTCTTCATCCCTGAAACCTGTAATTCTGTCGTCAACACCATCATTGTCTTTGTCAATAATATCCTGAGTCTTGCTGTGCTCCATAACATACTTTTCGCCAAGAGTAATATAGTTTCTCTGAAGCCTGTAATAAAGTTCATTCTCTTCCTGAGTATTATCACTTATCATCATACCAAGCTTCTCCATTTCCTTTTCCTCTTTATATTTCAGTGCTTCAGCTTCAGCATTTTTTAAACGCTTGTTTAAATCATCAATCTGCTGTTTTTGTGACTCAATAATCTGATCCTTTTTAGCAGCCTGTTTCTGAACATTCTTGTATTTTTTAACATCAGCAGTCGCTACATCTCTCTGTACTCTCACTTTTTCATATTCAGGATTTACCCTTTCACGATATTCTTTAGCTGACTCTCTTTTTTCAACCGGCGGCAGTTCGGCACCTACGCTCTGAGTAAGTATTGCCCTTGCTTGCTTGATACTCTGATAGTTTACATTCTGCTGGCTGACACCGCGCTCGTAACCAACTGCTTTTGCATATTCAGTCTGAAGCTGTGCACAGCCTTTCTTACCGTCAACATAATGACAAAATTTCAACGTATTCTCATTATTTTTATTCTTACATATTGGAACCACTACAGCATGGATATGCGGTGAGCTTTCATCCATATGCAAAACCGCATTGATAACATTTTCTTTACCGAATTTGTTCTGCAAAAATTTAATAGTATTGTCCTGCCACTTTTGAAATTCATCCGGATTAGCAGGATAACGGTCTCCCATTTCAGTTATATTCATCTGACCGGGATAATGAGCTATGGCTTCTGCTGCAAGAATTGCATCTGACCGCACCTTTCTGCCATTTGCAAACCTTAAGTTTTCCTTATTAAATGCTGATTCTGAAATATTCCATCCATCATCTGTGAACTCCTGTTCTGTTATCTTTTCTACAACCTTTCTATAAAAGTCATCGTTTGCACTGCCAATGAGAGTCTTATTATGTATGATTTTGTTTTTGTCTATATGTTTACCGGTAAGGTCTCCTTCTTTTCGTTCATTATGTAATTCTGTTCTCTGTATAGTTATTTTTGAATGAATTGGTACAATTCTAATAGAAGCTGTTCCACCCATTTTTATCACCTCTTTAATTATCCTTTTTTAATGTGATACAAATATGGATTTTAGACAATTTTAAAAGAAGTAGATAAAAATCTACTACTATTTTAAAAGTAGTAGCGTGTATACTACTATTTTTCTTTACCACTCTTCTAGGCATCTTTCTCGTCAACACCTATCCGTCAGCAATTACTTCTCAGCAGTTGATGTTTTTTAATCTCTTCTGTCCCAAATTACTTCCCTGATAAAAAAGTTCCCTGACTTATTATTTTGACAGCCCCCTGCCTAAGCCCTCTTGTAAAATAATAAGTTTGGTATTAAGTTAACTCCCCAAAAGTTAATATTTAACACGCTCTCTCTCCGCAACAATCCTTTTGTTACCAGTATCTTTCCACACAAAACCCCTTTAATCCCTTAATTTCCCTTAATTCCTAGTGTTTACAATGTTTTTCGTGTGCAATTAACTTGTAACAAAATATCTTCTTGCCAGATTTCCCCTAGCATTTATTCTGATTACACTTATCTATCTCCTGCCAATAATCCCTTAACCAACGCCTGTTTTCCCGCAATAATCCTTAAACTAGCCATTTTTTTACTAATAAATACTGCTTCCGCGTGTTAACAAATACCCTCGCAGCAAGTTATTTAGTATCATATATTCTTGATACCATATATTTTCAAAAAGTATTATGTATATACTAATACCGTTTACAATTAATTAGTATCATGTATATCTGATACCATTTATCCTGCTGCCAATTAGTATCATGTATTACTAATACCGTCAGCAAATATTCTCATAACAAACTATTTAGTATCACACATGCTTGATACCAAATACCTTCAAAAAGTATCACATATATACTAATACCGTTTACAATCAATTAGTATCATATATATACTGATACCAGTTTCTTCCTACCAAAATAGTATTACACATGTCTGATGCCAGACTGGCTTAAAAGTATTATGTATATACTAATACTGTTTGCAATTAATTGGTATCATATATTCTTGATACCAAATATCCCTGAAAAGTATTACATATTAGTAATACCATTTTGCCAGCAATTAGTATCATGTATATAGTAATACCGTTAACAAACTATCCTGTCAGCAAATAATTTAGTATCACATATTGCTGATACCAAACACCTTTAAAAAGTATTATGTATATACTAATACCGTTTGCAATCATTTAGTATCATACATACCTGATACCAATTATCCTGCTGATAATCATTCTTTAAAAAGTATCATATATTAGTAATACCATTCGCCAACAATTAGTATCATATATTAGTAATACCGTTTACAGCTATCTGGTATCACGTATATATTGATACCAGTTTCTTCCTATTAAAATAGTATTACATATATGCTGATACTAATTTTCTTTATATTAGTACCCTTGTCAGCAAATAATTTAGTATCATATATTGCTGATACCATATATTTTCAAAAAGTATTACGTATATACTAATACTGTTAACAATCATTTAGTATCATACATATATAATACCATTTATCCTGCTGACAGTTATTCCTTAAAAAGTATCATATACTAGCAATACTATTCGTCATCAATTAGTATCAATATAGCTAATACTGCCCATAATAATCCGGTATCATATATTACTGATACCAATAATACTGCCCACCCTTGTCAGCAAATTAAATAGTATCATATACTCTTGATACTATTTAATTGTAAACAGTATTGCTTATTGCTGATACTATATGCAGTTGTCCGGTATCATATATTCTTAATACCAGTCTTTCCCGCTGACAGATAATCCCGTCAATAAACATAAAAAAAGAGTATCAGTTTTTAACCAATACTCTCCTCACAATTATTCTGCTAAAAATCCTTTTACGTAATCCTCAACGCCTGCTTCCGGTTCGCTGTTGCAGACGCCATAGAGCTGCTTAATGGAATACCTGTTTTTGTATGCAACAAATTCTACTGTATACCGCTTGTTGTTATACACAAATGAATATATAGCACAGGAATCTTTGTTGATTTTATTCGCATATTCGGCAACACAGTTGTGCATTTCACTGCCTTCCCGAACAAGTCTCCTTTTAGATTTAATCCATTCCATATCATCTGGCAGCAGCTTTGCGAGACGATTAAACTTTGAATTCTTGGGAACCTTTACATTTGGAGTGTTTTTAGCCGTAAGCTCCTTCGCCAGATCATCATGCGCATCATTAACCTTCTTTTCAGATGTAAACATGATTGAAATCTTTCTGTGCAGCATTTCTGACATATCAATATAATCATAAATAATTGGATCTATGTCAGCACCAATTCTCTTTTGAATGATTTCAAATAAAAATCTTTTAACAACATAACGTCTTGAATCCACTCTTTTTATTTCCGGATCAATGTAAATTCTCTTGGCATGAACACAATAGGTTTTCATGAATTCTTCAAAGCTCATATATTTGTTTGCCAGCAGAAAGTTTCTGCTTTTTTCATTAACAAGTGGCAGGGCCTGCATAATGAGATACCCAAGGCGCAGGTCACATCTGCTCCAGTCGATAAAGCCTGCATTTTTATAATGGGCATTCATTACTTCATTAAGAGTGTGCCCAGCAGTAATCTCGTTGCAGGTAAATGCTGGCAGCAAATCATAATCTCTGACAGAATATGTTATAATATCTTTCCACACACATTCTTTTGCATCTTTAATACGCTGAAAGAACCACGATAATATAGTTCCTATAAGGCCGCATCCCTTTCTGACATCATTGTTAATTGTATGAAAACCGGCTGGTACCCATTTTCCTGATAGAATTTGCATAAGAACGCTATAATCATTCGTAAACAGATATGTTCTGTCCAATTTAGTGCGTCCATCATGTCGGCACGAATATAATGGTTCATCTCCATAATTGTAGTCATCCCGCGAATGTGCATTATATATGGCAGTGCTTTCGTATTTTCTAAACGTTAAGAATATTCCTGAGAAAGTAATCTTCCATGAAAACTTTATGGCTGGCTCATTAACAGACACAATATTTTCGCTGCCAAATTCCGCGCAGTCAAGCTTAGTACATGTATTAAAGATCGGCTCGACAAACTCAGTGTTAGTAAGATTTATACGTCCACTGCTGTAACCGTTACCCAGCTCGTTACTGATGAAATATAAGGATGCATCATTTCTTTCCATAATGCTGTCAACAAGATCCTTAAAGCCCGGATAATATTTGAAAGCAATTTCTGCTGCCACAATATCCCTGTTAAAAACATTATTCTCAATCATCTGTTCGTACTGGATCCACTTTTCGTCAGTAATGCCTACTTTAATATAACACCGTGCCCTCGCTTCCATGCCACCGTTAACCATCTGAGACGTAAGCCGTATAATCCTTAAGATTTCATCCATGTCTTTAGAACATGTGCCTTCTTCAATTAATACCAGCGCAAGCCCTATGCCAGAATTTACTTTTATAAATTTATACATAAAGTCACTGTAATCACTGAATTCATCAGAAACTCCTAAAAAGTCCTTACTCGACTTGCAATCAGAATAATCGTTGCAAAGAATATTTTCACGTATATAATCAAGGATATGTGTCATATCATCCTTGTTGAATAAGTACTGATCATCCTTTTTCGCAGAATATATCCTGTAAGCAAATGCCTGCCAGTAATCATCCATGACATAATACCTGCAGCCATGAAATTTTTCTTTCATGTAAGTACAGAGTTCATGTGTCCGCTGCCAGTCTCCTGTTATCGCATATACATGCTTGAGAGAAAATGCATCCTGACAAAAAGTATACCAGTCATCAAGTATTTCCGGGCAGTCTTTGAACCAAAACATCCAGCGAAATAACGATTCAAGCTGTTCAATGGTAAACGACTCGTCCATGAGCTTTTCCACAAATTCTTTTGGCAGCAGTTCTTCTGCTCTTTTAATCAGCTTCTCCTGACCTTTTCTCAAAATAGTACTCTCCTTTCGCTTTTCACTGCCAGTAACAAAAAAGAGCCTCGCAAAAGGCCCCTCTTTGCAATAAACCTGTTAATCATCAACCTCGTCAAATTCTGACTCGTCGTCAGCACAATCTTCGCAGCACTCACAGTTGTCACAATCACCATCGCAGAGATCATCTTCTCCCTTTGCTTCCTCAATGATGTTGTAGAAGTTAATCAGAGACTCTACTCCAATCTGCATGCTTAAATTGTTAAGTGTATCAAGTATTCCCTCGGCAACAATGTTAATTGGCACGCATGTAATATCGTCAGCAGTAATGCCGGAAAACAAGTCGTCATCACAATCAATGTAATGTAATGGAACTGCCGAAGTAGTTCTGTTACCATCTTCATCAGCAGCATAGACACCTACGCATGTAATTGTCTTGTCAACATCGCTGACATCTTCAAAACGAAATCTCTTTGCCCAGATCTGATTAACAATAGCGTTAACATCATCATCATAAGCATCCGCTATTTTCTCCTCCCAGTGTGAAGCCATGTGCATGGCAGTCTGCGAAGCAGTATATGAACCCATCATGACAAGAAGTCCAAGAAACGGTGACTTTGTATTCAGATCATTCCAGTTAACAAACTCATGTTTAAAGCTAATGTCCTTGCAGTCAGGAATGTCATATAAGAAATCATTATTGTTCTCATCAACTGTAATAAAATACAGCTTGCGACACTTGTCGCAGAATTCTTTCTGGCTCTTAGCATCTGCGTATCTGACTCCTGCAATGCGTCTTATAAGTGTTCTTAAATACTCTGCTGCATAATAATCCTTAACCATTGTGATAATATCAGCATATTCATCGCTGCTTGTCGGTTCAATACAGTCCTCAAGACTTCTGCACATTCCGAATACGTAATCATTGTCCGGAGCAATTGCACTGGATCCATGTCTTTCTGTCAGCAGATTGATGTCCATTCTGGTTATCATAGCGCTGATCTGTGGTCTTTGTGTTTCTGACATAATAATGTCCTCCTATGTATGTATAAATTACTTGGCCGTAAACAGCCTAATTCTTATATATATAATATTTACAAATCCAATTTTGTCCAAAACAAAATCCATATTTATTCTGTAGCTTTTATTTCATATTCAATTATATAAAGGAGGAAAAAATAATATGGAATTAATTATCAAAGAAACGGGACGCATGAAGAAAGAAACCTATAAACAGGAACCAGTATTCACAATTGAGAACAGTACGCTTATCAGCTGTGAATTAAACGGCTGTATAGCAATAACAATCCCAGCAGATGTGAAGACTATCGGCAAAATGTGCTTCGCCAGTGCCGATGTGGAAGAAGTAATCCTGCCAGAGGGAATTAAGTGTATTGAGTCAAAAGCATTTGCAGACTGTTTTAATCTCAAAAAGATTAATTTTCCTGAAGGACTTGAGACCGTAAAGGACAGGACTTTTATGAATTGTGGTTCACTGGTAGAAGTTATACTGCCTACAACCCTAACAAAAATAGGCGATTACGCCTTTTACAATGCAGGCATTAAACAGTTAACTCTGCCGGATCCAAAAAATGTTCTATCAACAGGAATTAGTGTTTTTAGTGCTATAAAGGTCAAAAGTATTAACGTTCCTAAAAACCTCAGACTGAACAAAGCAATGTTTTCTAACTGTCAGCAGCTTCGCAGTGTAAATTTTGAATCAAATTGGGTGCTTATCCCGGAAAGATGCTTCTACTACTGTACTAATCTGGAAGAAATAGACATCAGCAAAGCATTGTTCATAAAGGACTCTGCATTCCTTGAGTGTCACAACCTGTCAGTAAATGTCATTCCTGCCCATACATATGTCAGTGCATGCGCATTTATGAAAACAGGAGTAGAAGATGTTACTATCGAAGACATCTCAGAAGTCGAGGAAAAAGCATTCTCTGACTGCAAATCTCTGAAGAAACTGACAATCAATGTTCCTGACGGACTAGCAATTGCCGATAATTTATGCATTCCTAAAGAACTGGCAGCACACTGCACAAGTTTGCAGACCGTCGCTTTTACAGGACATACTGAGAATCTGTCAAGCATCAAAGCTGCTGCATTCATGGGAACAACAATGCTGAGAGAAATCTCACTGCCAGACAGTATCCGAACAATTGAGCAGTGCGCTTTTTATAACAGTGGCATTAAAAACATTCATCTGCCTGAGGACCTTAGACAGATAGGTAATGGTGCATTTGGTTCATCAGGCATTAAAAGTATTATTGTTCCGGATAGAGTAACAAAGCTTGGCAGAGGGGTATTTAATAGATGTTATGAGTTAACAGATGTTACACTCCCAGAGTCAATTACGACAATTCCAAGATACGCTTTCATAGACTGTTGCAAGCTGAAAACTGTAAATGCTCCAAACATAACAGTTGTTTGTGACAGCGCTTTCTGTAACTGCGAAATGTTAACAGCCTTTGACTTCAGTCAGATCAAAGAACTTGGAAGTACATCGTTTGCAGGCACAGGCATTCGTAAAGCGGTGCTTTCTAACAAACTGACAAAGCTTCAGCCGTCAATATTCTGTAGTTGCAAAGATCTTCAGTCGGTTGATATGTCAGCCTGCGATAATATCAAAACAATATCAACACGCTGTTTTGAAGATTGCAATAAGCTTACAGACATTAAGCTTCCGTTAAATGTTCGCAAGTTCGCTGACGGTTGTTTTGAGTCAGTAAAATTTAACAGCCTCGTAATAAAGGCTGGAATGCGTATTGATTACCATGCACTCAGCGGAGCAGTTATTGATGAACTGGAATTTGTTGATGATACAGACAGTCCAACAAGAACTATTGTTGACATATCCGCTTTTGAAGGCGCAAAAGTTGGCAGGCTCATTATTCCTGATCATATGTATGGCAGGTTTAAAAAAGCGATCAGCCAAATGCAGTAAACTGTTAACAGAGTCTCTCTATGGGGACTCTGTTTTTTACTTATCTCTCATTAAAACTCATATTTATTCTGTAATCATATTAAAAAATAATAATAAAGGAGGAAAATAATATGGAATTACAAATTATCAAAACAGAAGGATATGTCAAAGGAGAAACTTGTAAACAGGAACCGGTGTTTACAAATGATAATGACACACTTATCAAGTGCACACCAAATGGCCAAAAAACAATCATCATCCCAAAGGGTATAAAAACTATTGGCAGAGCGTGTTTTGCAGGAACTAATGTAGAAGAAGTTGTTCTGCCAGAGGGAATTGAGACTATTGATTCTGATGCTTTTAATTTTTGTACCAAGCTCAGAAAAATTAATTTCCCAGAGACACTTAAAGTTATTGGACACGGAGCCTTCAAAGGATGCTTTTTTCTGGAGACAGTTATACTGCCTAAGACGATGAAGGAAATTAGCGACTATGCGTTTTATGAAGCAGGTATTAAGCAGCTAATTCTTCCAGAAAACGTCAACTTTGTTGGAACCGAAGTGTTTGCCGGAACAGACATTGAGACAACTGATATTCCTGAAAACTTCACACTCAATTCAGCAATGTTTGAAAAATGTCAGAAGCTTCATAGTATCAATCTTCTTGGCAGCCACATCACAATTCCAGAAAGATGCTTCTGTAACTGCATTAATCTGACAGAAATTGATATAACAAAGACTGCTCTCATAAAAGATGAAGCATTCCGCGGATGCCAGAATCTGTCAGTAAGTACTATCCCGGCTGATACACTGGTTGCAGTAAGTGCATTTGAGGAATCAGGTGCCACAGATGTAATCATTGAAGACATCTCTAAAGTCTGCAACAGGGTATTCGCCGACTGTAAATCTCTGAAAAAACTGACAATCAATGTTGCTGACGGACCAACATCCGTATCAAGTGCATTGGTTAAAGGATGTAAAAATTTACAGACAGTTGTGTTTACAGGACGTACCAAAAACCTGACTGTCATTGAAGCTGCTGCATTCAAAGAAACAAAAAACCTGAATACAATTTCATTGCCTGACACAATCAAAACAATCAGCAAAGAAGCTTTCTACGACAGTGGTATTGAAAATATTCATCTGCCTGAGAACCTTAGACAGATAGGGATAATGGCATTTGCAGGAAGCGGATTAAAAGACATTGTTATTCCTAATAAGATAAAAAAGCTTGGGGACTATGCATTTTATAACTGCATAGAACTAACAGCAGTTACCCTGCCAGAATCAGTTACCAAAATTCCATCAGGAATTTTTGAAGACTGCTGCAGCTTAAAAACAGTAAATGTACCGAACGTAGACACTATTTGTGACCATGCATTTTATGGTTGCAAAAATCTGGAAACATTTGATTTCAGCAAGCTGCAATCATTAGATCTTATGGCGTTTGCTTATACAGGTATTCGTGAAGCAGTCTTTTCTGATAAATTTTCACAACTTGGCATATCAGCGTTCCATCATTGCAAGAATCTTCAGACAGTAGATATGAAAGCCTGCAAAATACAAGAAATTCCTTACCAGTGCTTCTGCTTCTGCAAAGGATTAAAAGATGTTCAGCTCCCTCAGGATGTTACAGCTTTTGACAATAGCTGTTTTCTTAGAGCCAAGCTCAACAAACTTACCATAAACGCAGGTACATATGTAGGCAATAATGCTTTTAGCAAATCATTTATTAGTGAATTAATATTTACCGATGATACTAATCACCTGATGAAAACTGTCGTTCATTCTCTTGCATTTGAAGACGCAAAAGTTGGCAAACTTGCTATACCTGATCATATGTATGACAGATTTAAGGATGCAATTGATAAGATACAGTAAACCGTTAACAGAGCCTCTTTATGGGGGCTCTGTTTTTATAATGCAAAAAAAAGACGCCTCATTAATAAGACGTCTTTTTGGTTACAATTTTTAATTTTAATCTTCAGAAGAATCAAGGATGGCCTCGATTTCATCTATTGACTTATCAAATGCTTCAGCTAAATCTTTTACAGATGTGCCAGCTTTCGCAAGCTTTTTAACCGCAGGAATAATCTTTTTATCGACAGCCTCCTGATTGTATTTCTCCATTAAATCACACATAGAATCAAGACCTCCTTCCGTGTTTTTTAACCGTTTTACCTCATTTGACAGCATCGGAAACTTAGGATTGTCCACTTCTTTAGCAAGAAAACAAGACATAAGTTCCGAAATGGTTGAACCATCGTTAACTGCGGTATTGACGAACACTTCTTTAAGTCCATCATCTACTACAATTCCAGTCTCTCTGATCACCTTGTCAACATGATATATCGTTCTGCCCTGTCTGAATATATCAAACTGGGATATATAAACAATACACACATCAACAACATCTTTAAACTTGCTGCCAATCTCTGACGATTTGACTGTTATGCTGGATGCATTAAAGCGCGCTCGTTTTAGATGATCATCATTGTCAGACCTCTGAATTTCGATGTTGCACTTTTCTCCTGTACCCAATGTACAAAGAGCATCAAGCCTTACTGACCTGCCGTAGATATTCTTTTCGCTGCATTGAGTTATTACCTCATCCACGATAAGTTTATCATCTTCCAAGATTACTCTTAGAATCTCCTGACAAACTTTCGGGTTTTGAGCTAATGCTTCAAAGAATACGTCGTCAATAGGTCTGAAGGGTTCAACCTTCGCTTTCTTTTCTTCTTCCGTTAATTTCATATCATCTCTCCTTTCTTAATTTATGTTATTAACTGCATAATTAAGATGGAGTTTATACAAAATTAACGTTTTCTGTTTCTACAATTATTATATCACAGAACTTTCACTTTTACTATAATCTTTTGCTCGTCTTCCATTAAAACTCATATTTATCCTGTAACTAATTTTCATATTAAACAAAAATAAAGGAGGAAATACAATATGAAAGTAAACATTATCAAAACAGGCGTAGAGAACATTAAGGAGGAAATATTTGTTACAGATAATAACGTTTTATACGAATGTAACGCAACAGGCACAGTTATTGTACCAAAAGGCATTACAATTATTGGTTCAAACGTATTCGCAAATAAATCGAATGTTACCAAAGTAGTGCTGCCAGAAGGGCTCAAAACTATTGAGACGAATGCATTCTTTGAGTGCGCAGACCTTAAGGAAATTAACATCCCTGAAAGTGTTGAGATTATTGAGGCACAGGCATTCTTCGGATGCAAGATGCTTAAAAAGGTTCATCTGCCAAAGAATCTCAAGCATCTTGACGTTGATGCATTTACAGACTCCGGAATAGAGTCAGTGGACCTGCCTGAACATCCTGAATATGTTGGCGCACGCACGTTTAGCAATTCAAAACTTAATCAGGTAACAATCCCTGCAAATTTTCCGCTTACAATGGCAATGTTTGATGAATGTAAGAACCTTGAAACTGTTACATTTAAAGGAACAGACATAAAGGTTCCGGGTATATGTTTCAGGCTCTGTGAAAACCTTAAAAGCATTGATCTTAGCAGCATCAAGACTATTGGTAAAGGTGGTTTCTCGGGATGTAAGTCTCTTGATTTCGATGTTCTGCCAAAGGACATTCGTGTCAACGACAGTGCTTTCTCAGGATGCGGAATAAAACACATCACTGTAGAAAACTTGAACTCCATTGAAGGAACAAAGGAAGTCTTTTATAGATGTCATCAACTGACAGAAGCCGTAATTGAAGTAAGAGGCACAAACATTCCTCAGGACACAAAAGAAATTCCACAGACGTTATTCTCTCACTGTACCAGCCTTGAAAAAGTTTCGTTTACAGGAATGGATAGCAAAATCACATCCATTGGCTATGGTGCTTTTGATTACACAGACTTAAAAGAATTTGAAGTACCAGAGAATGTCACTAAAATCAGCAATTATGCATTTTTTAATACTAGACAACTGACAAAAATTGTCCTGCCAAAGAAACTGGCAAGAATTGGCAGACAGGCTTTTTCCGAGTCTGGCCTTAAGAGTATTACCCTTCCAGACTCAGTAGAGTTCGTAGAAACTGAATGTTTCAGGGACTGCTGTAACCTCGAAGAAGTAACACTTCCTGCAAAAGAGTTTGTAGTTCCAGAGGGAATGTTTATGAGCTGCGAAGCCCTTAAAAAGGTGAATAATGCAGACAAGATTGTTCAGCTGGGTAAATATGCATTTTATGGCACAGACAGCCTCAAACAGATTGACCTTTCATCTGCAGCTGATATTGGCGGAAGTACCTTTGAATGCAGCGGACTCACATCTGTCAAACTGTCAAAATGCTGCAAGATTCTTGGCCCCAATGCCTTTTATAAATGCAAAAACCTTAAACTGGCAGACTTATCAGAAAGTTCCATTGAGTATTTTGCACCTTATATCTTTTACAGATGCAGTGGAAACAAACTCATGACAGAAATTATTCTGCCGGATAAAGTCTGGAATGTAGATGAATGTGCATTTGTTGAGTGTTACATTAAGAACCTGAATGTTACAGCAGATGTTTCATGGAAGAATGTAATGATCAGCGAGAATGCATTCGCAGACACCAATATTGACACGCTGACCTTTGCAGACAATCTTGATGGCCATGTTTATCTCAATGAAAGCGCTTTTAATAATGCATTTATCGGAGAGCTTACTATTCCGGATTACTTGTACAATAGAACCAAGAACGTCTGGAATAATGTCAAGTCTGCATGGGACGATGCAAATAAGTAAACTAAAAAGGAGCGGCAAATAATGCTGCTCCTTTTATTATTGTTATGATGCTCTTTTTGCGCAGTCACATGTCTCAATGTACGCTCTCTTTGCGGATCCCTTGGTAACAGTTTTCATTACTGCCTGAATAAACATTTCTTCATCAGGAATTGATATTGAATACCGTTCATTGGTTTTTACATTCCAAAGAATTCCTTTTTTCAATCCAAATGCTACCATGTAAACAGCACACTGTAAAAAGTGTTTGTGTTCCAGTTCACTGACAAATTTAAGCTCAAATACAGTTTTGTTCTTGATAACGTCCGGTCGTCCACAGATACAGTATGGCACACCTGACGCATCAGAAAGGCTCATGGTAAAGTCCTGCTGCACGTTTTCGTTACCAGTAAACTCGGTAGCAAGTCTTTTGTGAATGGCTTCAGACTGCTCATCTGTAATAAATGGCGGTTTTACCTGACAATAATATCTGTCCTGCTTAGTCTCATATGCAGTAAGGAATAATACCTTGTCTTCCATGGTTGCACCGGGTTTTAGCTGAAGCAGCGCTTTGTCATCATGAAAATCCTTTACATATTCTATCTGCTGCATAATATCATACTTCTTGAAAAAGCTGGCTTCCTGATAAATGCCTATGCATGGTGACAAGTCAATCATGCAGTCAGTTGAGTCAATATCAATAACCGTATTGTCAGAACGTCTTATCTTACGTTTTCTTATTAACGAATAACAGTCCTCAATATCCTCGTCATACTTAAAATCAAACATTTCGCTTACCTGAAATGCTCTTAAATATTCTTTTCTTGTCTTAAATGGTACTGACAATATATCTTCAGATAATACCTGATTTGGATCATTGGCAACAATGATTATCTGCTGTTTTCCCCTGCTCATTGCAACACAGAAAATATTCCTGAGTATCTCATATTTTGTATCAGGTGCAAGACTTCTTGATGACCAATAGTCAAGGGTGTAATCAAATACCACACATATCTTTCGCTCCAGTCCCTTGCTGCCATCAAATGTTGTGAAAATGGCAGTTGATTTTGTAGGCTCTGTTGCTCCACCCGAATCCCTGTCATTAATGCTTGCGTAAACAGTTCTTTTGTTAAAACGGCTTGGATATTTTCTCTCCAATTCATTTAACACTGATGCCATCAGCCCGTCACGCTTGCCAAGACATAATATGTCAGCAGGATTCTGGGAAGCAAGAAAACTGACAGTATCGTCCAGCGCCATTGTTCTGACTGTACAGTTTTTGTTTACGCCGTTAATAGGCTTCTCCCATATGCGGCCAAGACGTGCTGCAAGAGGTGCAGATAAACGAAAACACTGTGTAAACGATACTCTCTCAAAGTCTTCAAGAAAATCACTGATGAATTCTGCCGCATTAAGCGTTGTTTTATCATAAATCTTCTGCTTCATATCGCCAACAGCAACAATTTGTATGCCAGGATTCTGGTCCTTAATACACTCAAGCATCTCGGAAATCTCCCTGTCAATGTCCTGATACTCATCAATAACTAAAAGATCATACCTTGGAATAACAATCTTCTCACTATTTGCAAGCAGAGTCTGTATGAGCTCAGCAACACCTGAGGATATACCTGCATTTCTGAGTATCATGGAAGCAAAGCCATGATAGTTGGTAACAGTTACATTGTTTTCAGTAATTTTGCTCTTGGCATCCACCTTTAAAAGTCTGTTGTAGGTAAGATATAGTATCTGTTTGTCAGTCATCTCATTACAAAGAGTCTGAATTGTAGTTGTCTTTCCGCTTCCAATGCATGCGTCAACAAGTACATTCCTACCCTCTTTTGCAAGCGCAATCATCTGCTGCTGCTCTTCTGACAAATCCGATACCTTTGCTGCTTCAGACGGTATCCATTCAGCAAATCTCCTGCCATCATTGCCCGTATAATACCATTTCTTCTTTTCAAAATCCCATCTGGCACCAAGTCTCTTGGCTCTGTCTTTATCATCAAACGGCACCATGAGATAATGCCTGTCCTGTATCCATCTTTCCGCCATTAATCTTCTCTCCTTTGTCTAAAACGATCCTATATAATAAATATGGGTTCCGCTGTGAACAGGTAAATCTGTCAGTAATTTGAAAAGACCAAATTACTTTTTACACGGTAATTCCCATCAAATTAATCTTTTTCATATATAATATTTACAAAGAAGATTTTGTCCAAAAATAATTGCAGATTTCTTTAGACAAATGAAAGATATTATAAATAAATGTGCAGAATATTCAGTAGCTTCTCTTACAGAAATTACACAAAAACAGATGCCGTGGAAAACAAATTATATCAGAAACGAGCACAGGATTATTCCAAATGAAGACATAAAGAGATACTTTGAAACATAAAAAAAAGGTATAGTTAACAGCTATACCCTTTACTAATATTATGCTATTATGCTTCCTATCTTACTCTACATTGTACCAGTACCCATCTTTGATAACAATGTAAAGTCTATTATCATCTTCTGATGTAACATTAACATATGCTTCTCCCTCATCATTCACATTTACAACAATTTTAATACGTTCATTTACATATTTCTCAGTCCATGTTGTAAATATATTTGGACCAATGAAATAATCAGCAATTAATGGATAAGATACATAATTATCCAGAGAAGTCTCAGCATTAATAGGTGAGGTATCGTCGTAAAAAAGACCCTTTTTATTATCAGGCGTAACAGTTGAAAATGGATGGATATCATCCTCACTCATCTTTGCAAGCTTGTTTAAAAATCCAATAAATGCTACAGTTTCTGTATTAATTCCCATTGTTTTTCTCCTTATCTTCTACATCTTACACTTCCACCAGCATCTATATCTCCTTTGACGTCTCTACCGACTTCACAACTACCACCGCAATCAATGTTTCCTGAATTGCCGTGAATTTCTACTGATCCTCTACTGATCCGTATTTTATTTACATCGCCTTCGATGGTTACTTTAATATTACCACTATTGCATTCCTGAACTATATCGCCATCTACAATAACCTTTCCATTGTTAATGATAACATTAGTTCCTGAACATGCAATTGTTTTTCCATTAATATTTATTCTGTTCATAGATTTTTCTCCTTATCTTCTTCATATAGCCATTGTTCATACTCCTCGCCGTTTGCAGACACATCTGTCACGGCAATTGGCTGTCTATTCTTTATTTCTTCAATAATCTTGTCAGCAAGCTTAATCGCCATAAATGCCACCTTTCATATGCAAAAGGCAGGAATTAATCCCGCCTTTGCTTATATTCTACTCGCTGTCTTTGTCAGCATCCTTTGTGACAACAGTATCGCTGCCTTGAACTGTTACCCATCCATGTTTAAGTCTAGCCTCAGCCTCTTTCATGCGGATCAACTGGTCAGTAATTGAGCTGTTAATCTTCGCATTTGCATCAGCTTCTGCCTGTGCTGCGATAACTTTTGCATCTGCATCACCCTGAGCAGCTGTAACCTTGGCTTCAGCATCAGCCTTTGCCTTGTCAATGTTAGTCTGGTTCTGGATTGCCTGTGTTTCTGCATTCTGTTGTGCTGCAATCTTTGCGTCAATGGCTTTTCTTGTATCCTCATCCACTTCCACATTTGATAATGAAACATTTGAGATTGAGATATTGTAATTAGCAAACTTGTCAGCAAGATAATCGGTAATAGCTACGTTGACTTCCTCACGCTTTGAACCAATAATGTCTGAAACCTTATATTTGGCGACAACTTCCTTAGTCCATGAAACAATGTTCGGTTTGATGAAGGAATCCCTCACTTCATTTCCGGACCTGCCTTTAAATCGGGTGAACACCTTGTTTACGGTATCCTGCTGGAACTGGTAGCTATATGTAAGTTCAATCGTCATAGCCTTTCCTTCAGACGAACTTGCTGAGAAACTCTCATCTGCCGGAGAATCACCTTTATTTGATGCAGTTAAATATGACTGTTCCAAACCTACCGTGTACAGCGTTGTTTTAACGAACGGACTCTTAATGTGCCATCCCTGACCAAGCGACTTATCCTGCACGCCTCCGTTCATGTTATACTGGACTGCTGCATATCCTGCAGGAACTCTTACTGTCAGTAAGTTGATAAATACCACCACAAAGATTAAAAACACAGCGCATATGACCGCTCCTTTAATCCAGTTTATCGTGCTGTTTGCACTCTTTTTGCTCATTACTGCTTCCTCTCTTTCGTCATCATCTTTTTCCTGCTTGGCTGCATAATTATATGTCCAGCTGTTCGGATCATCGTAGGCAATATGCTTATCTTTCTTCTTTGACATCTCGCTCCTCACTTTCTTTTTTGTCTTCATTTTTGTCTCCGGGGCTCATTCCGGAAAAGAACCTGCCTATCTGCTCAAAATGCTTTGAAAGCAGAATCCAGATAACAGCAAGTCCTATGATTACAAGCATGATAAATGCTCCCATATGTACCTCCTTATCGTTGTTTATATGTAAAACCAGCTCTGCCGGTCTTTACAGCTTTCCTGCAAGCGCATCAATCTCTGTCAGTTTATTTCCTAATGTTTCATAGCTTTCCATTGCATCTGCAAATGTGGAAAATCCCTCTGACGATGCCGCTGTTTCTTCACTTATTGTCAACAGTTTCTTCTGTCAGAAGCTGAAGATGCTTTCCAATCAAGTTAACAGCTATCATACACAGCACAGTAATTATAATGGCAAGCGCTACGCTGGATTTGTCTGCTTTGCCTATGCATGTTAAACAGTGAATTATTGCGGCAGCTCCTATTCCGATGCTGTTTATCTTAATAAGAATACCGTTTAAATAACCCAGTGACAGCAGAAACAGTGGAAATGCAAGCACAAATGAATATAAGAATACATTTGATAACATAAGTATTGCATGAGCGGCCAGATATGTAAGCAGCATTATCCATCCACAAATTATCGCTCCATTTTGCTTTACGAATGCAGTTATTGTAACTGCTGTTCCAATCAATGCCACTATCAGATGAAGCGTATACAGTCCCGACACGCCCTGTCTTAAAAGCAATGCCGCACTTGAAAATACATCATAAAAATACACTAACATAAGTGATATAAAAGTATATTTGTCAATTCGTCGTTCCGAATTATAAGTCATTATATTTCTCCTTTTTAGTGAACGACTCGGTTACAAATAACCGAAAATTCCCGTTCTTAGATCTTAAGTCTTTTATAAGTAAGTCAAGATTACTCATTTTTTAGTATTGTCTTCTTCCTTTACTTCTTTTATTATAGATTTGATTTCAGATAATGATAAGTACATAGAATCATCTCCCTTATCCAATAAATAAGGCATACTCTCATGTTTACATCTTGAATAAATATGTTCACAGGCATATTGAATACCTTGAATGAACCCTTCCAACGTTTTATCCTTAACATATGCATCAAACTGTTCAAATTCCTTGTCCATTTTCATCAATATCCCTCACTTTCTAATAATTCCGAATTGGTAAAATGTTGCCGATAACTTTTATATTTATATAGTATTTCTTTTTGAGATTTTGTCCAAACAAAATTCATATTTATATATTTTTGGTGAAAAAAAAATAAGAGTTCCAAAGAACTCTTATTGTAATTTACTTGTCAAGATGCCTCTTTCACTTAAAAGAAGACATCTTGAGTTCTCGCTTCCATTTAAGATGCTTTTGGTCAAGTTTCCTAATCTTCTTGCATAACTGTTCTGAAACGGCATACTCTTTTATCTTTTTCATAAACAGACGAAGGCTCAAGTCGAATCCGTTCAAATAAGAGTCCGGAGTATAAAGCCAGAATGCCTTATGCCCACTATCAGCCATTTCTTCAGCAACATAATTAAAAAGTCCAGTCTTAACTACCAATTTACTAAAATTCGTCATTCTGTTTGATAATGAAGCAAGTTTTTGATTTGGCTCATGAATATGCCATGAAAAAGAATACAGATCATTATTATATTCAAAACAGCTATACATTTCGCCAAAATAATATGACTCAGGATTATCTCCAATATACAGCTGCAACATTTTACAATCATCTGTTAGTATTGATTCGCAATCTACTGCTGATAATCCCAATAAGTCATGGTCACTTTTATAAGTTTCCAAAATGAATTTTTTGTGATCACTACTTGTCATAATGGTTTCCTCCTTTATTTTATTATTTATATGACATAACAAAATTGGGTTTTGTAGACGCAAAACCTTCAGAGCATAAACCTGCTTCACACACCTGTGACTTCAGTCATGAATTATTGACATTAAAATATTCGTCAAGAACGAACGCCACATTATATTTTTTCTTATTGTGTGCTACTAATTGTTGCAATGAAAAAGCCTGCATAATAAGCATATTTGCAATAAAATTAAGAAAGGTATCGGATGTTGGAATATTTATAAATACTGCAGTTTTTTTATTACCAAGATTTTCGATATCAAAATCATCTGCAGCCGTTAAATCTGCTATTTGAGGGATATTAAATACACTTAATCTTAAACCCATGGATATGACAACTACTTTAAATGAATCTGAACTATATCGTCTTGCTTCTTTATAATAATAATATGCCGGTTTCTCTTCATTTAGTTTATAAAAATCGTTAAAAAATCTATCAAAATCATCTGTTGTATGTAATGTTGCAAGTATTTTATTTATACATGTAAAATTTTGCTTATCTGGCTGTTCTTTGTATTTGTCTAATACATAAAAGCAAAATGCAGTCAATAATTTTCTTTCTGCCATATCAAAAACTGAATTCGGTTCCATTTTATTTGTATCGAAAGCAAAAAATGAATTAACCATGAATAAAACGTCTGTATCATTATGTATATGAGCAAATGGATTATATCGGTTTGATTTTTGAGGATGCACAAGATCAAGTATTTTAACATCATAATCCTTTTTATTGAAATGTTTGTATTCCTCGCCGTCTCTGCTTACTACAATAAATGACATTTTGTCAATATTGCTTATTGTAGATCTTATATTCCCCATTAATTTTTCTTTTCCATTTAAAAGGCTCGTTCGTCTAAGATATTCTAGTGAAAACATATACAAATTCCTTTCTCAACCTATTACAGTTACCAACCAAATCAATATACCTACCTTTCTTCATTATTTGAAAATGATTTTCCTCTCTTTCATTAGTCTGTCTCCAAATTATCATCCATTTTGATCACTTTTGTGTCAGGATTTTTCTTCCCGGTACTGATAATGCTTAGTACTTTATTTCCATGCAAATCTTCTGTTTCTTTGAATTTATATTTGACACCATCAGATTCAAATGTGCCATCATAATCATCAGAATCGCAGAGCCAGATAATAAATGGTTTCGCTGTGGAATAATCCAGTGCGTCAGGATATTCTGCTGCTATTTTATTCTTAACATATTCACAATGAGCTTCCTGTTTTTTAACTTCAGCTTTGCAGTCCTGATAGACTTTATATATTAAGACACCTCCCGAAATGCACATACTCCACAAAATAATGTAAATAAAAATTCTACATGCCTTTTTGCATCGAGAGCCTAACAAAAATGTGAATCCTGCCGTCCCCAAAAATATAAGAAATAATCCAATTAATATATCACCCATGTACAACTTTCCTTTCATTTAGAATCGCCCGAATCATTTCCCTTTTCTTCTTTCGGCTTTTCGCATCGCTCAAATTCGATCACCCATACGTAAGGATTCGCATCCCAGCCATAACTATCAAGGTCAGATTTCTTGATAGTAGAATCCCACAATTTCTGAAATAAGAGAAACAATTCCGTGATGAAATCAAATTTACCAGCGCATTCCTTCGGATCTACTTCAATTCCTTCTTTCTGTACACTGAGTCTCGTAATCTCCTGCAATCGTTCCACCCTAACATCCGTAACCTTAAGCCAGATACGAGCAGCCTCTTTCGGCATATGGATTGATGGTTTCCATTTTGTAACATCTGCAATATCATCTTTCTGCCAATCCTCGTAGTAATAATATCCATTTGGTGCCTGTTTCCATGTTTCCCTAACATAGAGGATATCGCCCAGCTGATATGGTGGTGTAATTTTGCCTTGTTTTCCATCTGTATCATATATATACAACGGTTCTTCACTTACTTCAAAATATCCTTGCGGTTGTGGTTTAATTATTCTTCTTGTACAACTCTTTCTCCCATCCAGAATTGCCCGAACCATTTTCATGTTGAATAAAATTGGTAACACTCTACTCATCTTCTGTTCCCTCCTTGTAGCAACAATACACAATCGGATTGTCAGTATCACATTCACAGTTGTTCCAGTCGATATCTTCCAATGCTCTGTCTTTTGCAATCTGTTCTGCTTCTTCCTGTGTATCAGCTTCGATGTCATCATAATCAATCGAAAGTTGCAAACCCACGCTTGCATTCCACTTAGCCATTCACTCCACCACCTTTCTCAATGACTAACAACTTTATCTACATCATAAGCAGTTGGCTGTTCAGTGAAATAATTTGTTAACAACGCAAGAAGGGACTCATTGTCTCCTTCTTCCAACACGTGTATGAATGTAGACTTTCTCTCTAAAACATAATCAGTCAAAACCTTTGGCTGAATCGTCGCATCAATTAATTTCATTGCTTACTTTCCTTGTGAAATAATTATTTGTATGTGAATGTAGACGAATGGGTCTATCTCAAAATGTAGCTGTCCCTTGCAGCCGCTCCATCCTCTCTAATTTTCTCTAATTTTCTTTATCGACTTTGCCGCCTGTCGCCCAGTATAGTCTGAGCCATTCGATATCTGACTCAAATTGCTTGAGTTCCTTTTCTGGTATGAATTTTGATGCATTATTCTCATTAATGTAATGCTTTGTACCATCTGATATTTTAACCTTTAGCCATAACCCAAAAGTTCCTTCTATCTGAATAATACTGTCTGAGTTAATCAACTCTCCATCCATTGTTCTTATGAACATATTCGCCCTCCTATTCCGCTTCTGATAACATTCTTTGAGAAATGCTTTCAGATTTTCGTAATCTTTTCCGTCTGAATATGCAGCGTATGTAAATATTTTTTTACCAATCATAAATTTTAGCCCTTTACTTTAACTTCTCATACTGCATCTCTCACATACAATGCCACATATTTTTCTTAATTCTCCAGTTTTGGTGCAATAAACATCATAACTATCGTGTCCGAAAATATCATTGTCTGTGTATTTTCTCTGAATGAAAGAACAATCATTTGTAGATTTAGTAGCAAAGCCAGCGTATCCTTCTTTATCTGCTTTTGTGATTTCTCTCATACATTATTCTCCTAAATTTTAGTTTGTCCAAATAATTTGCAGTTCTTTCAATTCATCATCAGCTATATATCCGCCATGAGCAATCCATTCGTTTTTTGTAATTTCATCATATGTATGTTTTGTTTCCAAATCATATGGCATATAATTATTGTTACTACGATTTTTATCCAGTGCTTTTTCCGCAATACATTGCTCTTCAACATTGAAACTGCCTAGCTCATCTATATAGTTATCTATTACTGCATTATTATCTGTTTCGTCATCCATTTCTTTTTTTAGCTCTGCTAAATATTCATCTGAAAATGCAAGATAAGTAATGATTTCCCATGATTTTCCAAAGCTATTCCAAATTCTAACCTTATAGTATTTCATTGCATTTACCTCTAATAAAATATTTTATCAAATTTCAGTTTAGATTATTATCTGTAAGGGATTGTTGCCTTGTTCATGTTGATATTGTTGTTTTCATAAAAGTTTTTTGCAATATCATCATATTTTTTTAAACATTCAGTCTTTACGCAGCCATTCCATACTCTTTTTCCGTCTACATAGAGAAGCCTGCCCCATCGCCATGTTTTGTTGTACTCTATGTGGCTTTCTAAATCTTCGTCTCGAACAACGTTGAACTTATATTGTCCGTTGCTGTAAATACCAAGCGTTAAATGATTCATCTTTATTCTCTCCTTCTATTTAGGTGAATGTGATTCTTATAATATTTATTTTCCGTATTCAATCAGTTTCGGTTTTACAGCAAGTACTGTTTTGCCCCAAGTATATCTGTTTATCTTATGTTCGTCGCTGTACCAGTCCAGTGTAAACAATTCAAATCCGATATTGTAGGATTCTTCGTATCCAGATGGTTCAGCTCCCATTTTTCTTAAGTCGTCATCAGATAATGATTCGAGGTATGAAAATGCATGTTCAGCTAACGAAATACTTGTTTGTTTGAACGGGTACGCCATTTCGTTTTGTTTATTTTCGCTAATATATTTACAGAATACGAGATATCCTGTTGTATCAATGAAGAATCCATTGATATCATATTCGTTTATACCTGTGATGAAGTCAAGTGCTTTGATAAATGCTTCTTTATCAGTTCCGCTACATGCGAATGATTCCAATTCTGTCATTATGATTATTTCTTTCTATGTTTGCCGTCTGGCATATCATACTTTTCTTTTAACCTCTGCAATTCGGCTAATTCCTGTTCTTTTTGCCTTTGTTCTTCTTCTTGCAGTCTTTCCTGTTTGGCTTTTTCTCTTTTGTTTTTATACCAATCTTTATGGCATTCTTTACTTTCAAACAGAAAATCTAATGGAAATGAACCGCTTGTTGCATCATATGAATCATAGTTACTATCATATGCCGTTACATAAACGGTATCTTTGTCAAATTCAGTCTTATCTGATTCAAATGCATTGAATTCAGTTGTTGTAAAGCCGATTTCATCAACCACTTCTGCTACTCTATCCATTATTTTTTCATAGTTTGCTAATGTTTGTAATACTTGTTCTTTTGTCAAATCAAACATATTCTTTGCCTCGCTTAAATTTCAGTTTATTGGTTTACCTAGTGTGTATAGTTATTACCCCACTTTTATCCGAACTAAGATAACTTACTAATTTATTTGAAACGTACTCTTGCTCTTCTTTTTCCGTTTTAAAATGCCCAAAAATTTTCTTACACCTTTTTATAGCTCTATTATCAGTAAATCCAACATTAAAATCATATGTTTTATCTTCCACAAGAATCATGGCGATACTTCTGTTGGGTATTAGCTTCAAAACATCTTTTACCTTTATTTCGTTTTTTGGGTTCATTCTCTCACCTTTCTAAATACTTAATTTTATCAGCCTGATTTAACTGATTCCATAGACTATCAAGAAAAATAAAGCGATACCTGCTTAAATCTTCACTATCCTGCTTGGCCCATTCAATGAGATTAAATATATTTGGGCTATAATGATGATCACATTTTAATAATGTATTTTCATTAATATTTGTTATGTGCGGCGGCATTGTACTTACTGTACTTACAGCTTCTTGTCTATATTTCAAAAATATCTTTGGAAATGCCTTTTCGTAAACATCTAAATGAGCACCTATTACTTCTGGATAACAAATAACGTTTATTTTATTATCTTCTTTCACACCTGATAAAATGCTAAAAGATTTTCCGCTGCCACTTTTTCCAATTACAATTCTATGTAACTTCTGATATTTGTTTTTCATAATTTTAGTTCTTCCTTTTATGCTTTCTTATTTTTCTTCGTTTGCGACCAAATCATAGCGATATCCATTATTATTCGGTGAACTAACTGCCCAGCTTTTATATTTCATGACATTTACTTTATCCCCAACGTGGATATCTTCACATGATTTGAGATCATCTGCATACACAATTACAGTTTCATTCTCATCTTTTGCTTGAAATTTATTACCTTTTTCCTTTTTCTCAACTGTAACGTCAATATATTGTTTTTCTGTCACAAGACAATTGTTTACTGCTGACATCATAGATTTACATGAAGGTCTGATTGTGAACAAAAATACAAACATCAAAACAAGTCCTATAATGGGAACAACTATTTCAATCAAATCTTGTTTTCTCACGAACGTTTTCCTCCTGCATGTTTTACAATTGAATGTGATAATACATGATTATGCACATAATTAATCCTAGTTCAATTAATGATACGACGTTTTTAACGTATAAACGAATCGAGTAATGCATCTGATCAGCATCAAGATCAACATGAGCAGCCTTCACTTGCATCGCGTTCACAACAAACATTAAAACATTCACAACCATTGCAATTATTACTACCGTCTTAATCAAATCAGTATACCTGCTTTTTTTTATTATTTGAAAATAAATTCTTCAGCATTTTTCGCATCTAAATTATTCTTATATTCATAATATGTAAAAATCCAATTTTGTCCAAAAATTTATTCACTTTTTTATATGGGCAGATAAGCTTCTATATGAAATGCCTGTATGCATAAAAAAAAGGACGCCTGAAAAACTTTTGTTTCTCAAGCGTCCTAGAATTTTGTCAGACAATATTATATTTCGCAAATGCCGGGCTCGTACTTTGCAACCGGATTCAGCTTAAATTCATTGGCAAGATGTTTTCTCCTAATCGCCTCATCAATTTCTTTATCCCCGCAGGTTTCATTGCGAATAAAGGTATCCAGCCGTTCATACGTAAATCCAAAATTGTCTTCATCCGTCTTTCCGCATAAACCGTCTGACGGTGTTTTGTCAACATACTTAGACGGCAAACCAAGACAATGCCCAATGGTGCAGACCTCAGACTTTGTCAAGTATCCTAAAGGAGCCACGTCCCCATCGCCATCGCCGCCTATTGTAAAATAGCCAACATAATCTTCAGAATAATTACAGGTATTAATCATTCTGCCATTATTGCACTGACAAACCGCCCTTATCATCTTTGTACGCTCTCTGGGAGCAATATTCTGCCTGCACTGCTTCGTAATTTCGATTCCACAGTCCTGAAGCTGCTTGAAACTAGCTTCAAGTGCTGATCTTATGTTAATAGTATAGTTTCTGATACCCAAGAGCCTGCATACTTCAATGGAGTCGTTAATATCTGACTGTTCTCCATCCGGCAACATTACGCCAATAACCCTGTCCGCTCCGAGGGCCTTTACGCACAATGCCGCTGCTATTGTGCTGTCCTTGCCACCTGAAATGCCCAGTACGGCATTACAGTCTTTTCCATTTTCATCAAACCAGTCCTTAATCCATTTGATAAGATTTTCTGTCTGCTGTGCTGCATTGAAATTATACATACTATCTATCCTCCTTAAGTCTCCAGTCTATACATCTCTGAAGATAATCCACGTAATCCGGGTTTTTGCACATGCCTTTGCCTGGTGTGTCAGAGATCTTGGCTACGTCCATTCCGTTGCATCTTGTAGTTTTCATGACAATATTGAGTGCAGGAACATCTGTATCATTGCTTAAGTATGTGCCAATACCGAAAGCTACATTTGTTTCCTTGCAGAAATGTCTGTAGAGCTTGTCAGCACGCTCAAAATCAAGACTGTCGCTGAATAAAAGTGTCTTTGTTTTTGGGTCAATTCCAAGGCTCTTGTAGTGCGCAATCATCTTTTCACCCCACTCATACGGGTCTCCGCTGTCATGACGCACTCCTGAGAAAAGTGTCGCATAGGTCAGCTGGAAATCACGCAGGAAACAGTCTGTTGTGATTGTGTCAGTAAGCGCAATACCGTTTAATACTCCATACTCCTTGATCCATGCATCGAGAGCATACCAGTTTGAATATGCCGGATTGTGCCTGTGATTGCCCTGTCCTGTGCACATAATCCACTCATGAGCCATGGTGCCTACAGGTGTAAGTCCGTACTTCTTTGCAAGATACACATTTGATGTGCCGACAAACTTTGATGAACTGTGCAGGGTGTCGTTTAAATGTGCGAACTTCTGCACTGCAAGCTCCTGCGCTTCAGCAGAAAGTCTTCTTCTGAGACCAAACTCTGAGAATGTACCCGCGTACCAGTGTCCGTTCTTTAAATTCTCATACTTTGCATCCAAACGCTTCTTAAAGCTGTCAAGCAGCTTATCATAGTCATATGCCATTCTGAAATACACTTCATTTACAATGGCAAGTGTCGGAATCTCATACATTGAAGTGTTAAGCCATGTTCCTTTTGCCTCGATAGACAAGCCACAAGGTGCATCTGTTCCTATCTCAAAATCCTCAAAACGCGGCTGCCAGAGACGAAGAAAATCAACATAAGAGCCTTTGATCCATTTGATATTGTCAAGATATGCAAGCTCATCCTCTGTAAACCGAAGCTTACAGAAAGCCTTAATCTGTTCTGTTATCTCCTGCACCATTTTCTGTGTAAAATGCACATCTTTATTTCTGCACTTGAATGTCCATGTGGTCTTGTAATCCGTAAACTGATGGAATATTGTCTGACCCATGCTGAATTTATACATATCAGTCTCTAAAAGACTTGTTATTATCTGGTTTAATTTCATAATATTCTCCTCCCATTTCTTACACTATTAGTATGTCAGAAACATTTTTAATAAATGGCTTTCTATATAATATTGACCTGAATCATCTTCATTGCTTCTATTGCTGTCTTATGACTTTCAGGCGTTACGCAGGCGCAGGCATTTTCTATTACGAACACCTCTGCGTCTTTACAGAATGTCTTTGCGATCGCTACGTTGCTTATTACGCATATTCCTGTGCAGAATCCGCAGAAATAAATCTCTGTATCGCTGTTGTCATATTCTGCAAGCAGTTCACCAAGCTCTTTGCTGCCAAACGTCGGCTTGTCAATATAAGTAATATCGTCACAATTAACTCCACGCTCCTTCATTGCAGCTTTAAGACGAGCGTCTACTTCCCATCCGTTTGTCCCTT